>Ga0213820_1000278_pt1 | contig 43764 bp, 40 predicted proteins | sample MC6MC0910MG_FD_179889 | JGI IMG/M metagenome (GOLD analysis project Ga0213820, IMG submission 179889) | Enriched soil aggregate microbial communities from Iowa State University, Ames, United States - MC6-MC0910-MG | ecosystem: Environmental > Terrestrial > Soil > Unclassified | place: USA: Iowa... | reverse complement strand
TCACTGAACTGTGCGGATCGGGTGCTGTGACCGGCTTGGAACGTATGCCGCGCACCTCAGCGAAAGCGGTGTGCGCCTCCAGCACCTCGCGCAGGTCCGGCTGAATGAACGACACATGGGGCACCAGCACCGAAGGCAGCCCGCTGCGCTGACGCAGCTGATGCAGCCAGCGGGTTTCATCCACCTGCTGCGTACGCGCCCGCTCGGCCTCGATGTGCACCGTCCCGACAATCCGAAAGCCCTCGGTGTCGGCGCGGTAGTCATCGGGCAGGTAATTGCGGCGCAGCTTTTCATAAGGTCCGAGAAAGAAGCGATCACCCAGATAGTTCTGCTGCAACCACGGGTAGTTGCCCTTGGACAGATCCCAGACATGATGATGCGCGTCGATCACCTCAATGGCGCGAGCGTCCCGGCGATCGGCATTCATGGTCTGCACGCACGGCGGCGCAATGAGGAAGTGGAGCGGGGCATGGGCATTGGCCTCAATCACTGACTTGTTGTTATGGCCCCACTATGGTGGCCTGCGTCATGTCGAACCAATGAGTATTTGAGACCTCTGGATAACGAGGGGTTATACCTAGGCCCTAGGAAGGCCTTATCCTGCGGGGCTTCAAAGCCTTCCCCAAAACTTCCCCAATATCTCCCCGAAACTACGCGTAAGAAACATCGATCCAGTCGGTGCCTCGGCCATCCTTGTACAGTTCGGTCATTGAGGCATTTTTGTGCCCGAGCAGGCGCTGAGGATCTCTGCCCTCAGTGTCATGAAGCCTGGCCGCCAAAGATCGCATCTCATGAAAGGTTGGCGGTGACTCACCGAGCGAGATGCCAGCTTTTAGAGCTGCCCGGTCGCGGGTTAGCGAGAAAGCCTCGGTCATACCATCAAGCGATATTGGCTTGCCAACAAGCAGCTTCCCCGATGATCGCCCGTGGTGAATGACATGTTTTGAAAGCGCGCTGTCCCTGCAAGATCTCAATACCTCGCTCAGGTTGAGGCTCAGGCAATCTAGCCGCAGGCTCTCACTGATACGCAATCGAGCTTTGGTCTTCGCCTGTACAACGTGGAGATAGCCATCGCTGACATCCTTGAACAGCATGGCGCGAATGTCCTCTCTGCGCTGGCCCGTGAGAACTGCGATCTCCATCGCACGCTTCAGCCATGGCACCGCCTCAGCGTGGATCAGCTTCCACAGATCAAGGCTCAGCCGCTCGCGCTTCACCTTGACCCTGGCCGCTCTGGTAACGGTCACGGGATTGTTCTGAACCCATCCTGCGGCAACCGCCGACCGGAACAGATCCTGCAGTAACGATCTCATCGTCTTTGACATAGCTGCTTTCCCCTCCGACTCCATCGACCTCAAGTAGGCCGAAATCTCGAAAGTCCCCACGCTTTTCAGATCGAAATCCCCGAAATGTCTCTCCAACTGCTTGAGCCTGGACTTTGTCAGGCTGACGCTTCTTGCAGCTAGATCGCGCTTTTCATACTCGATTCGATACTCAGCCACCCACTCGCTGAAGGTTCGCCGCGGCCCTTCAGCAATTCGGTCAGAAAGCTGGGAGGGATAGGTCGACCTTAGGATCATGTTCTGGGTGTGCGCTTCGTGAATTGCGGACTCCTTGTCCGTCCCCAAACCATACACGCGATCCGTCTCCGGATCGCGGTAGGTGTAGTAGGTCTTGCCGTTGCGAGAGTCGGTCTTGCGGTAGAGGTTAGCCGGGAGGTCCTTGGAACCTGATTTACGCGGCCTTGGCGCCATGTCGGTCTCTCGCAATGCGTCTGGCCAGCGAGCCAGGTTTCAGATACTGGGCGGAAAGCTCAACATAATAGCTGCGCCCGTGCTTGAGTGGTGCAGGGAAGATGAAGCCCTCGCGCGCCCACTTGCGCAGGGTGCTGAGCTTCGGCGGCGGGTCGAAGTTTGATTCGCCCCATTTCTCCAGCGATACCTTGGCCATGTTGGCTACCTCCGGGGTCTATGCGGGGTTGAGTGGTGGGAACCATTCGGTCTCGTATTCGAACTGAGTTACGCGTTCGATCTCGATGCTGGGCAGCCTGCGTCTGAAGGTTTCCGTGCCGTACGGTTTCTTCACGTAGTCGGCTGCTTCCTCCATGAACGAATCTTTGTAAACGCGGAGAAAGTGCTCGGCTGCCGCCTCGTACCGATCTTCCTGGTAATTCCCGAGGCAAACTCCGCCGCAGCAGACCCGCCAGATGACGCGCTTAGGCTGCGCCTCGGCCGCAGTGATCTTTTCGTTCATCAGCTCGACGGCGCGGCGCATCTGGTCGAGGGTGAGCAGCTCAATCCACTGCGGTGTACTGACATGAGTCGTGTGGCCGTAGTCGCACTTGATTTCAGGCATAGCGATTCCTCGCCCGCCGTACACCGGCAGGCATGTGGATGATGGGGAATGGGTTAGGCGTCCTTGAACGGGACGACGTTTTCAAGCTCGCGGCGAACTCCGCCGGATTCACGGAATGCTTTCCACTCTGCGTGGTGGGCCGGGCAGTAATCGATGTCTATACCGACCTTGGCTGAGTGATAGCCGCAGATCGAGCGGTCGCAGGTTTTGCCGTCGCCCAGCGGGTAATCGCAGAGGTTGATGCCCACGTCGCCGCATTCAGCGCAGTGCCGGCCGAGCTGGCCGCACATGACGCCGATCTTGCGCCGGTCTTTGTCGTAGACGGCGTAGCAGGTCATGCCGCCTCCTTGACCTGGTCGGCTTGTGGCGCGGGCTTGAGATGCGAATCCGTGATATGGAATTTCCCGCAGCTGGAGTGGTTGATTCGGTAGGGTAGTCCTCATACGGCATCTTGTACCGGGAATGCCCTAGGCGCGCTGTCAAGTTGCCATCTGTCGGGTGCAGTCGCACATTTCAGAATATTCATAGTCGGAACCAGCACTTAACGAGAGCCGGAGTCCTATGCGTCCTTACAAAAAAGATATCGTGAATGCCCCCGATCTCCTGTGTGAGTTGAACCACGCCACCGCGTGGATGATGGCACTTCCCATTGAGCTCCTTGGTTCCGAGGAGTGGAATGAAGCAGTGGCGCGGCAGCACAGAGCGTTTGTCAGATGGAGAAAGTATATTTACAGCCAAGCATATGGCCTTCGGTCAAAGCAGCTTCCTAGATTTGCCTGAGGTTCCAGAAGCTTTACGCAAGTTGGTGGCGATTGAGCTTGATCTTCCGCGCTCAGGCGCAGCAGGCAATTGATGATTGGTCGACCAGTCGCTTTTCGCAGGCTACGGTTACAGCATCTCTTTGGAGTGTGAGCCGATGCTGAGTCGTTACCCTGATCAGAAGTGGATGAGGCGGTTAGTAGCCTTGGTGGGGGTGGTATTGCTTATCCCGGGCGTGTTTGGCGCAATGGAAGATGACTGGCCTAGAGCGCTGTATTTTCTGCTCGCATCCCTCGTATTCATAGTCCCTGCCGTGTTTGGCAACCATGCCTTTTTCAAGCGATTCGAGCGGTTTGCAAGCTGGTTCGGCTGAAGATTTCAAAGTTGCATCGAGTTCTGCTTGATGAAGGCCGCAACGCACTGGGCGCCGTATTCCTTCATCTGCTCGATCGTGTAGCCGGGGACTTCGCGTTCAGGCTGCAGGAAGCCTTCGTGGCGCGGCGGGTGGGGCTGGACGAAGGCGGGCGGCAGAAGCCTTTGCTGCATTTGCTCGCAGCCACATCTTGCTGGGTGGGCCTGCGGCTGCTGGCATCGTTGACTCATAACCCCTCCTGCGGATACGTGCCAACTTCGCCCTGGTCGGCGGCGTTGGCGGCTTGGATGATTTGGCGCGCGATGTCGCGGGCCTGCTTAGGTGTGATGGGTCCGAACGGTAGAAGCCTCAGGGCGATCACGGGCCCGTCGTCATCGAGGTTGAAAATCGTCGCCTCGACCTTGTGCTGAAAACTTGTCGCGAATGGCATGGGGGTATCCCTGTAACCGATTCAGGTTACTTGTGGAGAGGTAGGGGAGGTGAGGACGTGGCCAGCCGGCTCGCGCATAATGCGTACGCGGCAAAATCATTTCATCGATTAAATCAGGACGATTCTGGCTTTGAAAAACATACTACTGATATGGCTCGCCGGTTTTTTTATGGCAGGCCTCATTTTGGGTATTGTCTCAATTAGCGTGTCGCCAAACTTGGTCACATTTTCGCAAGTGCATGACCTATTCGAAATTTTTGGCGCAGTTGCTACCGTGCTAGCAGTGGGTATTGCAATATATGGGTTGAACACGTGGCAAACGGAGATAGGTGCCGCATCTGACCATGAACTTGCGCGCCGCTTGGCCGTGAGCCTACGCCGGTACAAGCTGTCGGTTGTTGATGCTTGGCATTGCGCCGAGTCTTGCTCGGTCCAACTAAAGCATCAAAGCTGGATCGGTCCAGGAGGGCGTAAAAATATCTTGGTCGAGATACATGAGAAAAAAATCAAAGCCCTACAGGATGCGAGGTTAGATTTAGATTGTGTTGCGCTCGAAGCCTCCGTGATCTGGGGCGGTGTCTTCGATACAGGTTTTCATCAATTGTATCAATTGGAGAAAAATTGCTCATGATGCATTGATTCTTACCTTTATCTGTTGGTTAGAGGCACAGCGGACGACCAAGCGTTTACTCAGTCTGATTCAGCCATTAGACCAATGGCAAAAGTTTAGAGAGAACGGTGTTACTGACGATAGATCCATCAAGGCCCTTTTCGACTCGTACTCACACCCTTTAGAAATTGAAATAAGGCAGAAGCTCCTTAAGGGACGTACTGGTAAATTAAGGTAATTTCCGGAGATTATTTAGCCCCTCATAGGGGGCAAGGCGCATAGGAAAAGACCGCTGGAGCCGCTCAGGCAGTGACCGCCATGGAGTTGGCGGATGGATCGCTGGTGGTGGGGAGATCACGCGCTTGAAATGATGTCGGCTTCGGCCATTTCGCAGAAAAAAGAGCAAGCAGGAATCTTTTCGTTTCGGCGTACTGGGCCGTCTCCGAGGTCACGTAAGGAGAACCGCACATTGGTCTCGCGGTTGCGATGCAGGTATGAGCCAGGCCCGAGCGTGTCTTGGACTCTGCATAACGCCTCGAACTGTTCGGGGAAATCCTCTCGGATCGCGCGGAAGTAGCCTTCACCCCCCTTCACGCAGCCGATGCAGTTGGCGTTGTCGTAGCCAAGGCGGTACATGAAGGGCAATTCGATGCCTGCTCGTTCGACCATCGCTTTGCAGTCCTCCTTGCCCAGGCCGCGATCAATCAGTGGCGCGATTACAGGGCGATCGGGGTTACGCTCCCGGAAAGTGTCCAGCCGATCCTGCTCTTCAGCGGTATAGCCAAAGACCATGACGTCACCAGGTTGCTTCCAAGTATCCAACAGTCGGCGCTTGAGAAGCTTGGTGCAGGGAGCGCCATATTGATTTTTCATATACCGCTCACGCCGGAACACCTCGATGATGTCTGCGCCGTACTTGGTATCGCGCAGCTCGGTCACCGGCCTGCCGAACCACGCTTCACAGTCGGCGAGGAAACGCCCGCTGTCTTCGTGCTCGTTGGCTAGGAATGCGTTTACGATCACCACCTCATGCGTGGCGCTGTACTGGCCGATTGCGAGTTTCGTTGCGACCGCAGAGGCAGCACCGCAGCTGAACTGGCAGACGATGCGCGGTTTTTCTAGTGACATAGATCATCCTCGCCGGTGTGGCGTGATTCTTTGAAATGGGATATTTATACGCGCGTTCAAGCCTTCAGCTTTCGAGGCGCAGGACCGGGAATAAGCCCAAGAAGCTTTACTTAACGCGCAGTGCGCAGGACAAAGACCCGATGCAGGCCCCCACAGATAATCTTTATAAGTTCGTAGCTATATCAGGCCTAATTTCATTCCTTTACTTTCAGTACGACTTCGACAAGCGTGCAGAAAACCTGCACAGGCAAATAGACGATTACAACATGCAGGCAGCTGTACTGCTTGCAACCATTGAAAATCACACTGCAACGTTTGACGCCATGGTAGCCCGTAGTAAGCTAGTTGTTAGCGACCCTCCCAAGCGTGAGGAGCTATTGGCGGAGTACGACAAAAATGACGCTTTGACAGAGAAGTTTAACGAGAAGAGAGTTGACCTTGCGAAGCTTGCAGAGGCCGACAAAGTAATTGAACGGTCAAGAGCGCAGTTGATTTCTCTAGGTGAGCGCTATCCAATCTTTTCAGGCATTTCTTCCGGGCTGTTTGGCTTAGGGCTTTGCCTCTGGTACCAAAGAACTCAAAAGCACCTTGATCGCAAAGATCGTCAGGGCGATGGTTGTTCTTCGCCGGCTAGGTTCAAAGTGAAACGCCGCCTGCGAATAAGGACTCCCAATTAACCTTAAGACTGAGCGCTTCAGCTGATGTCAAGCTGCGAAAATGCCTAGTACCTATTTAGCTACTTCACCCACCTGTGCATAAAGCACCGAGTTGATTCCTGAGCGATCTCTGCGAGCCCCACAATCCATCAACGAGGTCACGGGGCATCGGAGCGAAGAGTTCCGAGACGTCTTCGACGATTTCCCTAAGCGGCAGTCATTACTGAGTTCATCGCTATTCATTCCGATTCAGGCGCAGTCCGCCGAAAGTTCGCTGGCGAATAGGTTGGTTGAACTGCTATTGCCAGGGGCTGCCCAAACAGGCACACACCCGAGGAGACACGGCAATGGCAGAAGAAAAGAAAGAACCGCCAAAAGAGGACGTTCCAGCTCACTCCACTGAGCAGGAGAAGGAACGGCTCAAGGACTTCAACAAGGACGGGATTCCACCTGGTTCAAGCTGATCCCACTCGCATGGCCCACCGCTGGCGAAGTTTCAAGTGGTGGGCTATACGTGGTGACCGGCATGGGGCCGGGTCAAGGAGTGAAAATGAACCGCCAAGAATATTTTGCTGAATGCAGCAGGCTTTCTAGCGTAATGGCCGAGAAAAACGAGGCTTTCGCTGACTTTGTAGCTGCCAATCCTGTCTTGTCAGAGGAGTATTTCGAGGAGTTCGATGCCCATCAGGCTGCTCTTTCGAAAGCGATTGGCGACTGGCAACACTTTTGTGATGCGAACCGTGGAAGTCTGCGCAGGTAACAGTCAGTCATCCTGGCATATCCGCAACGCCTCGCGCTGATAGCGCCAGATCCAGTTTCCGCGCCACAACTGGCGAAACAGTGATTTCGTGGCGCGGCACTTCCAGAAGCGGCAAGGCCCTTTCAGGCCCCAAACCGTGAAGATGGTGAATCATCAGCGTCAGCGCTTCACCTTGCTCCTCGATCTCTGCCCAAGCCATCAGCTCAGCGAGCGCTTGCTTCGTTCCGGGCCTGACCCGAAGCCGCAACTCCTCCTCGCCGGCCTTGCGCCGTTTTTCCGCAGTGCGGTCGTCTCGCTGCTTCTGGTTCATGGCCATCAAGGTCACCATTTCGCACAAAGGCCGTGCCCGGCTCGTAATTCAGAAGGTCGCAGACCCGATTGATGATCCGCAGTGCCGCGTCGAACACCTTGGCGTCATCCGGCTCACGGCTGAGCCGTTTCATGTTCGGCTGATGCTCCAGGCAGACCTTGTCGACCAGTCGCCGCGCCAGGCTGCGCAGCTCATTCGCGCTGTCGTGAAACCGCAGGCTCAGGGCAAACGCCAGAGCAACATCGTCAGGCTGGTACTGGCCGCCGCTGCGGGTGTTGTAGAGCTTTTTGACTGACCTCATCCAGGAGGGAAGGGTTACGACCCCTGATTGCGCCATTTCCATCGATGGCCTCCTTGAGTCCACTGGGTGGGAGATGGTGTTGAAGGTTGCGTTTGCGCTGCTGTGGCGTCTTGAAAACGCGCTTCACCGCTTCGTCACCGGATAGTCGATGTCGTTGTCGCGGATAAGACGCCGCATGTAGCAGGTGCTGATGCCCATATGGCGGGCGGCTTGGGAGCGGCTGACACCGATGTCGCGCATCGCCTTGATGCGCTCGACGTTCTTGGCATCTTCGACCGGGTCGCTCTGGTTGTGCACCAGGTTGGCCACGCCGCCGTTCGCCGCCGGCTGGAACTCGAACCCGTAAGCCGGCGCCATGGTGTACAGCTGCTTGCGGCTGATCCCTGTAAGTCCGGCCACATCGCTCTGCGACATCTTCTTCGCCAGTTCGCGAACACGATCCAGGTCGGCTGGAGGTGCTTTCGGCGCTGGGGCCTTGGCTTGGGCCTCCTCGATGTCCGGGACAATGCGCAGGCGCCGCATCGTTTCCTTCTTGCTGCGGCGCGGCGGCAGTGGTTTGCGGTCCGGAGAGTCGACCGGCGCGGGAGCAGCCCGATAGCCGTAACGCCGTGGAGCCGGAATAGGCCCTGCAACTTGCGACACCTGCCCGACAAGCCCGTTGCCAATACCAGTGGTGACGACATCAAGGCGATTCTGCAAAGCGAGTTCGATCTGGACAGCAGTGTGGTGCTGTACGGCGGTCGAGGCGTGCGGACGGGAACACAGGTGTCTTTCCGCTATTTCCTGCTGTTCAACACGCTTTCCGAAGACATCATCACGAACACGTCGGCGTACTTCGATCACCAGCAGAAGGACCGATATCGGGTCGCCCTGCCGCGGGTACTCGATCTGGGCCTGGGCATTGATAATCTCGAGAACATCGCATTGCGTGAGCGGCGCGATGAGATTAAACGCCTGATCGAAAAACTGGAGAAAAAGAAGAACGCGATCAGCAATGGCCGACATCTGTTTGAAAGTGAAGCCCGACAGCTGGCCGCAAGCGCCGCCGAATATGGATTGATCGAGAAAGTACCGAGTTCGGTGACCATCGAGTTCCTGAGGGAAATCGTCAAGGATGCGCCTGAGCCCCAAGCCACAGGCGAGGATGCCAAGCGCCTTTCAACAGCCAGATCGCAGCTGTTCGAAATCAATCGCAAGATGCGCCGGCTGCGCGAATTTGCCGATGAACACAAGCAATACAAAGCCACCTTGAAAGTTACGCTCGATAGCCTGAAACCCCTCGACACGCTGCTTGAGCAGTCATCCCAACTGCTCAAGACTCCGCTGTTCGACGATCTGATCGACTGTTTGAATGCCGATCTCAGGGTGTTGAAAAAAGCGACCGCAGCCCGCCAGCCCGTCGACACTCAGGTGAGTGCCATGCTGGAGGCACTTGCCGAGAAAAAGACAGCGCTTGAGGAACTGATCGAATCACTGCCCAAGGCGCAAAAGTCTTTCGATGACGCCATGCAGCTTGTGAAGTTTGTGACCCGTATCGAGACCAAGCTGGAAACTTACAGCGCTGTAGTATCGGATGAGCGTGAAGACTATGAGAGCCAGATCAGCGCACTCAAGGCGGATCATGACGACATGTCTGTCGTCGACGTGGCGAGCGCTCGTAACAGTACGGTAGGGCAGATCAACGATATTTCGCGTGAGCTGCTTCGGGAGGCCGCGAGCGCGATGGACAATTACGCGTCCTATCAAACCTCGTTCAATTACGACGAAAAAAAGCTGCAGCTCAGAAGGCCTCAGTCGTCGTTTATTGAAAACGTGGGTAGCAGCTCCAACCACATGTTTCTGCACTTGTTCATGTTCCTGGCGCTTCACGAGGCTGCCATCAGCAAGGGCGGAAACTTTGTGCCGGCCTTTTTGTTCATCGATCAGCCGAGCCGACCGTACTACGGCGAGGAAAAAATCATGGATGAGGTGCACATCAAACGTTCAGACCAGGCGAAAGTCAGCCGGGCCTTCGAGCTGCTGGGGAGTTTTGTTGATCGTCTGCGCAAGAATTATGGCGCCGAATTCCAGATGATCGTGCTCGAACACGTACCTGTTGAGTTGTTCAAGGATATTGCGAATGTGACAGTGCTTCCCGAGTTCCGCGAAGACAATGCGTTGATTCCTGCGCATTGGTTGGCCGGACATCATTCCTGATCGCCGAGGCTGGCGAGCGGTTAGTGCAGCCGCGGACAAATATCGGCCGCGTGAGCCTGGAGTCTGGTCTTCGCTGCCCACTCTGCGATGGCAGGCAAAAAGGTTGCCAGGCCGTAATTTTTCATGCAACTGACAACGCTCTGATCTCGGGCGTGGACCCCGCGAGGCAGAGCGTTTTGCATCATTTGAAAGGCGACTGCATTCGGTCGCCTTTTTGTTTTTTTAAAAGGCAAGCGCTTGCGTGAATCGTTTCAGCTGATCTAGAGTTGCCTCAACGCAGTTCCCGAGCGCCACCCGAAACGAGGTGGCCCAGGCATAAAAACAAGAAACCTCGGAGATACCCATGAACAGCTTGCCCGCTGTAATGCCGCGTGTTTTCCCGACGCTCGATGCGTCGTTTGCCCTCCTTGCGGACACTCGCCCATGAGTGCCGTTCTCGCCGAACATCCCTTGCCCGTGCTGGAAATGAACGCCATTTCCAAGACCTTCAATGGCCTGCGCGTGCTGAAAAATGTCGCTCTGAAAGTCTATGCCGGTGAGGTTCACGCCCTGATGGGGGAGAACGGCGCGGGCAAATCGACGCTGATGAAAATCCTCTCCGGCGCCTATCAAGCTGATGCCGGTGGCGAGATTCGCATCGGCGGGCAGACGTTGTCGGCGTTCGACCCGCTGACCGCCAAGGCCCAGGGCATTGCGGTGATCTATCAGGAACTGAGCCTGTGCCCGAACCTCAGCGTGGCCGAAAACATTTACCTGGGGCGTGAGCTGCGTCGCGGCTGGAGCATCGATCGCAAGGCGATGGAGGCCGGCTGTGTCGACGTGCTCGCGCGCTTGGGTGCGGATTTCAAGCCCGCGACCAAGGTCAGCGTGTTGTCGATCGCCGAGCGCCAGTTGGTGGAAATCGCCCGGGCGCTGCACGCAAAGGCGAAGATTCTGGTGATGGACGAGCCCACCACACCGCTGTCGTCCCGGGAGACCGATCGCCTGTTCGCGCTGATCAAACAACTGCGTGATCAGGGTCTTGCAATCATCTACATCAGCCATCGCATGGCGGAAATCTACGAGCTGTCCGACCGCGTGTCGGTGCTGCGCGACGGCGAGTACGTCGGCATGTTGCAGCGCGACGGTTTGTCAGCCGAGACGCTGGTGAAAATGATGGTGGGGCGTGACCTCTCCGGTTTCTACAAGAAGGAACACGCACCGTACGACCCCGGCGCAGTGGTGATGCGCGTGCGCGACATGGCCGATGGCAAGCGCGTGAAGCCTTGCAGTTTCGATCTGCACGCGGGCGAAGTGCTGGGCATCGCCGGGCTGGTGGGGGCAGGGCGCACGGAGTTGGCGCGGCTGATTTTCGCCGCCGACGCGCGCACCTCGGGCACCCTTGAAGTCGCTGGAAAACCGGTCACCGAACTGCGCAATCCCACCGATGCCATTCGTGCGGGTGTGGTGTACCTGACCGAAGATCGCAAGGCCCAGGGCCTGTTTCTCGACATGAGCGTGCGCGACAACATCAACGTCTGCGCCTGCGTACCCGACGCCCACGCCGGTGGTGTGCTGGATCGCGGGCGGGGAGCGCAACGGGCGGTGGAGGCGATTCGTTCGCTGTCGATTCGCGTGGCCTCGGGCAAGGTCAACGTCGGCGCGCTGTCCGGCGGCAACCAGCAGAAGGTGCTGCTGGCGCGGCTGCTGGAGGTCAAGCCCCATGTGCTGATTCTCGACGAGCCGACCCGCGGCGTGGACATCGGCTCGAAATCGGAGATCTACCGGATCATCAACGAACTGGCCAAGGCCGGGGTAGGGATTGTGGTGATTTCCAGCGAGTTGCCGGAAATCATCGGCACCTGCGACCGCGTGCTGATCATGCGCGAAGGGCAACTGGTGGCGGAGGTTGGCGGCGCGTCGGGGCAGGAGATCTCTCAGGAGCGGATCATCGATCTGGCGACAGGGGGCGAGCAGGTACCCGGTATCACAGACACCGCGTGACCTGTGGGAGTGAGCTTGCTCACGAAGGCCTAGGCTCGGGCGCATGAGATGTCCTGGATGTACCGGCCTCTTCGCGAGCAAGCTCACTCCTACAAAGGATCTGCGCCAGCTCTGAACATTATCTACAACAATAAAAAGGAACCCAGGCCATGAGTCTGCCCCTGGAAAACTCGCCCGCCGTCGCTGCGATCAGCAAGCGCGAACGCGCCCGTGAGCTGATGCGTACCATCGGCATGTTGCCGGTGTTGATCCTGCTGCTGATCGGCTTCGCGCTGATGACCGACAGCTTCATGACCTGGCAGAACCTGTCGATCATCACCCAACAGGCGTCGGTCAACGTGGTGCTGGCGGCGGGCATGACCTTTGTCATCCTCACCGCTGGCATAGATCTGTCTGTGGGCGCGATTCTCGCCGCTTCCGCCGTGGTCGCCCTGCAAGCCTCGATGTCGCCGCAGTGGGGCATGCTCGGGATTTTTGCAGGCGTCGGCTTCGGCCTGCTGCTCGGTTTGGTCAACGGCGGATTGATCGCCTTCATGCGCCTGCCGCCGTTCATCGTCACCCTCGGCGCCCTGACGGCCATGCGCGGCCTGGCACGCTTGCTGGCCGACGACAAAACCGTGTTCAACCCCGATTTGCCATTTGCCTTCATCGGCAACGATTCGGTGCTCGGCGTGCCGTGGCTGGTGATCATCGCCGTGGCCGTCATCGTGATTTCCTGGTTCATCCTGCGGCGCACGGTCATGGGCGTGCAGATCTATTCCGTGGGCGGCAATCCCGAGGCGGCGCGGTTGTCGGGGATCAAGGTGTGGAAAGTCTTGCTGTTCGTCTACGCCGTTTCCGGCGCACTGGCGGGGCTGGGCGCGGTGATGAGTGCCTCACGGCTGTTCGCAGCCAACGGCCTGCAACTGGGGCAGTCCTATGAGCTGGACGCCATCGCGGCAGTAATCCTCGGCGGCACCAGTTTTACCGGCGGGGTGGGCACCATCGGCGGCACGCTGATCGGCGCGCTGATCATCGCCGTCTTGACCAACGGCCTGGTGCTGCTGGGCGTCTCGGACATCTGGCAATACATCATCAAGGGCATCGTGATCATCGGCGCCGTGACGCTGGATCGTTATCGCCAGTCCGGCGCGCGGACCTGATTCGTCGTTTTGGCTGCACGCGTTTCAAACAATGGCTCTGACAATAATCACAAGAGAGAAATCATGAACTTCAAACGCAAATTCCCTGCTGTCGTATCCCTGTGCCTGGCCGCGCTGTTGTCCCAGGGCGTCGAGGCCCGTGAGCTGAAAGCCGTTGGCATCAGCCTGGGTTCGCTGGGCAACCCGTACTTCGTGACCCTGGCCGATGGCGCCAAGGCCAAGGCGCTGGAGATCAACCCCAACGTCAAGGTCACCTCGGTGTCCGCCGACTACGACCTGAGCAAGCAGTTCTCGCAGATCGATAACTTCATTGCCGCAGGTGTGGACCTGATCCTGATCAACGCCGTGGACCCCAAAGCCACCGCCTCGGCTATCAAAAAAGCCCAGGCCGCCGGTATCAAGGTGGTCGCAGTGGACGTCAGCGCGGCAGGCGTCGATGCCACGGTGCAGACCGACAACGTCGAGGCAGGCAGGCTGGCCTGTCAGTTCATCGTCGACAAACTCTCGGGCAAGGGCAACGTGATCATCGAAAACGGCCCGCAGGTAACGGCCGTGACCGACCGCGTGACCGGCTGTAAATCGGCCTTCGCCGCAGCGCCCGACATCAAGATTCTCTCCGACGACCAGGACGCCAAGGGCTCGCGCGATGGCGGCCTGAACGCTATGCAGGGCTACCTCACGCGCTTCCCGAAAATCGACGGCCTGTTTGCGATCAACGACCCCCAAGCCATCGGCAGCGACCTCGCCGCCAGACAGCTTAAACGCAGCGGCATCGTCATCACCTCGGTGGACGGCGCGCCGGACATCGAGCACGCGCTGAAATCCGAGTCGCTGATTCAGGCCTCAGCCAGCCAGGACCCATGGGCCATGGCGCAGCAGGCGGTGGTGATCGGCAATGACCTGCTCAATGACAAGAAGCCTGCCGAAGCGGTGACCCAACTGACGCCGAAGCTGATCACCCGCGACAACATCGGTTCCTACACCGGCTGGTCGAGCAAGCGCTGAAACGCTGAACGGGGGGAGTGAACGCAGTGGTCAAGATGGAGGACGTGGCGCGCCGCGCACGGGTGTCGACCTCGACGGTGTCCCACGTGCTCAATGGCACGCGCAAGGTCAGCCCGCAAACCGTCGATGCGGTGCAGCAGGCCGTGCGGGAGTTGGGCTACATCCCCAACACCCTCGCGCGCTCGCTGGCCCGCTCGCGCACCAACACCATTGGCGTGGCGATTTCGGCGCTGTCCAACCACTACTTCAGCGAGACCGTTCACGCCATCGAAACCGAGTGCGCGCGCCACGGCATCATGATGTTGTTCGTCGACACCCGCGATGACCCCGCCCAGGAGCTGCGCGTGGTCAAGGCGCTGCACCACCGGCGGGTCGACGGTATTCTGCTGGCCCCTTCAAGCGACCCCGAACACGCGGCACTGGCCTATCTGCAGGCCAACGCCATTCCCGCCGTGCTGGTGGACCGTATGGCAGTCGAAGGCTTCGATCAGGTCGGGGTCGAGAATCGCAACTCGACCCGCGAACTGGTCACACACCTGATCGGCCACGGCCATCGACGCATCGGCATGATCGCCGGGCATCGCGGCCTGAGCACCACCGAAGAGCGCATCGAAGGCTATCGACTGGCGCTGGCCGAGGCAGGCCTGACGTGCGATGAGGCGTTGCTGGTCAACGGGGAATCCAACAGTGAATCCGCGCGCGTCGCCGCTGCCGCGCTGTTGGCCTTGCCGACCCCACCGACCGCGATCATGGCCGCCAACAACCTGATGACCATCGGCGCCATGCACGCCCTGCGGGACGCAAAAATCGCGGTTCCCGAGCAGATGGCGCTGGTGGGGTTCGACGATTTCGACTGGGCAGATTTCTTCCTGCCGCGTCTGAGCGTCATCGCCCAACCGGTTCAAGCCTTGGGCGCGAGGGCTGTGCAATTGCTGTTGCAACGCATCGATAACCCCGACGGCACGCGCCAGTCCGAACGCCTGGACGCGACGTTGCGCATACGAAATTCATGCGGATGCCCTTGAGCGTCGCAGGCGAAAGGAACTGAAAAACGATGAGTCATGCAGTCTCTCTCGGCATCGATCTGGGCACCTCGGAGCTCAAGGCCATTCTGCTCGACAGCCAGTGTGCTGTGCTGGCTCAGGCGGGCGCGCGGGTCACGGTCTCGCGTAGGCAAGCCGGTTGGTCGGAACAGAACCCCGCCGACTGGTGGCAGGCGTGCATGACCGCCTTGGCGCAGTTGCGCGCCGATCAACCTGAGGCTTGGAGCCGAATCCAGTGCATCGGCCTCTCGGGGCAGATGCACGGCGCCGTGCTGCTGGATGAAGCAGGGCAGGTGCTGTACCCGGCGATCCTCTGGGATGACTCTCGCTCGGTGGCTCAGGCCGAGCAGCTGAATCGCGATTTTCCGCAATTCGCCGACACCACCGGCAGCCTGGCCATGGCCGGCCTCACCGCGCCCAAGCTGTTGTGGCTCAAGCAGCACGCGCCTGAGGTGTTCGCGCGGATCGACTGCGTGTTATCGCCCAAGGATTACTTGCGCTTGCTGCTGACGGGGGAGCGGGGCAGCGACATGTCTGATGCGGCCGGCACGCTGTGGCTGGATGTGGCGAAGCGTGAATGGTACGCGCCGATGGTCGAGGCCACCGGCCTGACCCTGGCGCAGATGCCCCGGCTGCTGGAAGCCAATGAACGCTCTGGCGGCCTGACGACTGAAGCTGCTCAACGGCTCGGTTTGCCCGTCAATCTGCCGGTCGCCACAGGCGGCGGTGACAATCCTGTCTCGGCTGTGGGCATCGGCGCGATCAACGCAGGCGATGCGTTCGTTACCCTTGGCACCAGCGCGGCCATCGTCGCGATCACCGATCACGCCGCTGGCAATCCGCCGAGCGCCGTGCACAGCTTCTGCCACGCGTTGCCGGATCGCTGGTACACCATGGGCGCGATGCTCGCAGGCGCCAGTTGCCTGCGTTGGGTGACGCGCCTGCTCGGCCAGGCCGATGAGCAAGCCCTGCTCGATCACGTGCAGGCAGCGTTGCCTGTCGATCACCCTGTTGCTGAAGGCAATCCGTTGTTCCTGCCTTATCTGGCGGGGGAACGCACGCCTCATAACGACCCGTTGCTGCGTGGCGGCTTCATGAATCTCGGCCACGACAGCACCCCCGACATGCTCGGATACGCGGTGCTCGAGGGCGTGGGGTTCGGGCTGCTGGACGCGATGAATGCGGCGCTTTCGGCAGGGGCGAGGGTCAATGCCTGCGCGCTGGTGGGCGGCGGTGCACGCAGCGAATACTGGGCGCAATTACTGGCCAACATTCTGGATCGCGAGGTCTACACCTTGCACGGCAGCGAGCTGAGCGCCTGCATCGGTGCCGCGAAACTGGGCTTGCTGGCCATTGGGCAGGGCGCGGATCTATTGGAGCAGGGCATGCCGGTCAAGGCGCGCTATCAGCCGATGGCGTCAGTACAGCCCGTTTTGAAAGCACGGTATGGGAAGTTTCGCGGATTGCTGACGGCGGCGCAGGGGCTGCACGGCTACTCGTCCTGACGACGGGTGTAGTGCAACAGGCGGTCGGTTTCGGTCTTAACCACCAGATAACACTCACAGCTGAGCCGCTCCAACCGCGGACGGTCCAGCACGGTGATCTGTCCGCGACTGTATTCGATAACGCCCTGGCGTTGCAGTTTACCCGCCGCTTCCGTCACGCCTTCGCGACGCACGCCGAGCATGTTGGCGATCAACTCCTGGGTCATGTTCAGGTGATTGCCTTGCAAGCGATCGAGTGACAACAGCAGCCAGCGGCACAGTTGCTGATCGATCGAGTGGTGGCGATTACACAAGGCGGTTTGCGACATCTGCGTAATTAGCGCCTGGGTGTAGCGCAGCATCAGCAGGAGCAGGTCGCCGTGGCGGTTGAACTCCTTCTTGAGCTTCTGCCCCGGGAGCCTGAAGGCGAACCCCGCGCTCTGCACCACGGCGCGGCTGGAGGTGCTTTCGCCGCCCATGAACAACGCGATACCAATCAGCCCCTCATTGCCCACTACCGCGATTTCTGCGGACGAGCCATTTTCCGTGACATGCAGCAGGGACACGATCGAGTCGGTCGGGAAATACACGTGGCGCAGGGTGTCTCCGGGTTCGTACAGCACATCGCCCAACGCCAGTGGCACCTGCTCCAGATGCGGCGCAAGGCGCTTGAGGTCTTCTGCCGGGAGCGCGGCGAGCAGGTGATTGTCGCTGGGCTGGGGTGGGGCATGCATGGCAAGGTACCGTCATGAAGGAGAGGGCGTACCGGGTCAGGGTACTCCCCTTGGACCTCGATGCTTTGGGCTTATCGTGACTCATCGACGGCCTGTACGGATTCCAGCGTCAAAGACTTGGGCGATGAGGCACGGCAGTCGACCTGAACCCAGTGTTCGCCGCGATCGCCGTTGAGCGTCAGCACGTTGTCGAGCAGAGGCTGACCGTCGTGGACCATCGACGTCGAGGCCGAACTGCCTTGGCGGACGTCAAAATGATAAAGAGTGTTTTCGAAGCGGTAGTGCAGGATAAACCCGGGCCAGCCAGCAGGAATCAGTGGTTCGAGCCTCAAGGTCAGGCCGACGCGCTGCACGCCCAGCAGCGACTCGACGATCAAGCGGTACATCCAGCCTGCAGACCCTGTGTACCAAGTCCAGCCGCCGCGTCCGGCATGCGGGGCGCTGCCATACACGTCGGCAGCCATAACGTAGGGCTCGACCTTGTAGGTGTCGATCCGCGCATGGTTGGCAGGGTCGGCGGGGTTTATCAGATTGAGCACTTCCCACGCTTTGCTGGCGTCACCCAGTTGAGCAAAAGCCATCCCGGCCCAGACCGCCGCATGGGTGTACTGGCCGCCGTTCTCGCGCACGCCGGGCACGTAGCCCTTGATGTAGCCGGGCTCCAGGTCGCCTTTGTCGAACGGAGGGTCGAGCAGCAAGACCGCGCGGATATCGCGCTTGATCAAGTGTTCATCCAGCGACGCCATGGCCTGGCGTTGTCGTGTGAGCGACGCGGCGCCCGACAGCACTGACCAGCTCTGCGCAATCGAGTCGATGCGGCACTCGTCGTTGCTGGCCGAGCCAAGCAACTGGCCGTTGTCGAACCAGGCACGTCGATACCAGGCGCCGTCCCAGGCGTTCTGATCCAGGTGACGACGCAGCGTATGCGCCTCTTCGCTGCAGCGTATGGCAAACGTCTGATCACCGTGCAGCCGTGCTGTTTCAGCGAACTGCTCCAGCACCTGATAGCCGAAAAACCCCAGCCACACGCTTTCACCCTCGCCCAGATGACCGACCCGGTTCATGCCGTCGTTCCAGTCGCCGCTGCCCATCAGCGGCAAGCCGTGCCGACCCCGTCGCAGGCTGTGTTCGATGGCGCGCACGCAATGCTGATAGAGCGACTCATGCAGGGGCGACGTCCCTGGCAGGTCGTAATAGGACTCTTCACCTTGAGCAAGCGGGCGTCCTTCCAGATAGCCTGCCGTCTCATCGAGGACGCCGACATCGGCGGTCATTTTCACATAGCGGCTGGTGGCGGCGACCAGCCATAGGAAATCGTCAGAACACGCCGTGCGCACCCCTCGGTTCATCGGAGGGTGCCACCAGTGCTGAACGTCGCCCTCGGCATATTGATGCCCGGCACACAGCAACAGGTGCGCGCGCATGGCGGCAGGGTCGGCGTGAATCATCGCCATGCTGTCTTGCAGTTGGTCACGAAAGCCAATGGCGCCGCCGGACTGGTAGTAACCGCTGCGGGCCTGGAAGCGACAGGCAATGACCTGATACATCAGCCAGCCATTGACCATGACATCCACCGACGGCGTGCACGTCTCGATACGAATCACGCCCAGCATTGAACGCCAGTGTTTGCGCACCTTCTGCAGTTCCGCTGCGGCGGCCTGGCTGCCCCTGAAGCGTTGCACGGTCTGGGTCGCTGCCTGCGTCGAGGTGTCTGCACCCAGGCGCAGGATGACCTCCCTGGCCTGCCCATCGGCCAACTCGACTGACACTTGCAACGCCGCGCAAGGGTCCAGCCCGCCACCTACCCGGCCTGATAGCGCCGCATGGGTCATGGCCGCGGGCGAGGCAAGCGTCCCGCTACGGCCCAAAAATTCGGTGCGGTCAGCGCTGACGCCGTGCTCGACGGTATCGGTGTCGAAAAACGCTACCCGGTCTGAAAACTCCAGCGAGTAGGCGTTACGTGCGAAGAGGGCGCCTGTCACCGGGTCCGACTGGGTGACCACGTGCATGGCCGACTTGCTGCGCAGATCGCCCAGCACCCATTCCACGAAGCCCGTGACCGATAGCGTGCGGGCGCGTCCGGAGCGGTTGGTGAGCAGCAGTCGGGAAAACTTGATGGGGGCGTCCAGCGCCACGTAGATCCACAACTCACTGTGAATACCGTCTTCTTCATGCTCGAACACGCTGTAACCGAAGCCATGCCGTGTGCGGTACGGGCCGACGCCAGGGCAGGGTTGTGGCGTCGGCGACCAGAAGTGCCCGGTCTCTTCATCGCGCAGGTAAATGGCTTCGCCGCTGCGATCGGTGACCGGATCGTTGTGCCAGGGACTCAGGCGAAACTCATGGGCATTCTCAGCCCACGTGTAGGCGCTGCCGGCTTGCGAGAGCACAGTGCCCAAGTGTGCGTTGGCCAGCACATTGACCCACGGTGCAGGCGTGGGCTGCGCGGCCAGACCGGTGATGACGTATTCGCTGCCATCGGCGCTGAAACCGCCGTAGGCGTTGCTCAGAAGCAAGGGTGAGTGGCTGGGCCTGACCGAGCTTGAGGTTGCCTGGTACTGCCGGCTGGCCACGAACGGCGCATGTACGGGTGAAACCCTGCGCCGATGAACCTGCTCGGCCAGGGTGCCGAAGCCCTTGCTCAAGACCAGCCGGGCCACAGACAGGACCAGTATGCGGTCTTCAGCCGATATCTGCTGTGCGGGCCGCACGAAGATGCCGCCCGGGCGATCCAGCAGGGTCGCTTCGCTGCCCGAGGTGATCAGCCCCATGATCGCGTCCTGCAACTGCTGACGATAGCCCGCCTGATCCTCATTCCAGATCAGCAAGTCCACCACCAGCCCTTTTTGTCGCCAATAGGCGTGGGCCTGCACCAATTGCCGGACCAGTTCGATGTTGTCCAGGCTGTAGACCTGCAACAGCACGATCGGCAGATCCCCTGAAATGGCCTGCCCCCAGAGCCCTGACTGATTGCGCCGGTTGGCGATCAGCACGGACGCGTCGGCACGCATCGAGGTGTTGGCGTAGAGCAAGGAGGAGGCCATCTGCTCGAACAACCGGGCGTCGGGCAACGATGCGTTGAGTTGGCGCAGCAGCACCTGGCTGTGGGTCCAGGACAGGTCGAACACACGATCGGCCAGGTGACGGTCGCGGTATTTGTTGATCAGCGACAGGCAGTCGTCGCGGCTGGTGGCGACACCGGTCACCAGATCGATGGTCGCTTGCTGGCCGGGTTGCAGCGTAACCCGGCAGCGGATGGCGACCACCGGGTCGAGCACCGGGCCTGCGCTGTTGGACAGCTGCTCGTAACTGGCATCGAGGGCCTGGGGTGAAACCAGGCTGCGTCCTCGCCCGATGAACGCCATGCGATCGGTTTCATAGGAGATGTCGTCGATGTCGACGCCGTGCGCCGCCAGTAAATGGCACATCCAGGGCGTTGGCTCATCGCTGGCGCGAGGCCTGCGGCTGCAGACAATCGCTTGCAGCGAAGTCAGCAACTCGGTCTGTACGAAGAGTTTGCTGAACGCCGGGTGCATGGCGTCGTTAGTTGGGGAGGTCAGCACCACTTCGGCGTAGGTGGTGATCTCCAGGGTCTTGGCAAAGGCTGCGCGGTTGGTGACATGCAGGCGCCGCAGCTCGATGTCGTCTTCAGGCGAAACGACGATCTCCATATGCGTATCGAAGTCCAGGTTTCGCGCCCTGAATTCGGCCCGTGAGTCGCTGAAAATGGTCTCGTGGCTTTCAGGCTGATACAGGGTGGGCTGATAAGCCGCCGACCAGACCGTCGCGGTCTCGACATCACGCAGGTAGCAATACATGCCCCAGTTGTCCTGTGTGGTGTCCTCTTGCCAGCGCGTGACCGCCATGTCGTTGCGCCGGCTGTAACCGCCGCCGCCACTGGTGAGCATCACGTGGTAGCGACCGTTGGACAGCAATTGCACGGCCGGACGTTTGCGGCCGGGGTCAGCAAACACTCGCAGGCCGGGGTCTTGGCCACCGTCGCCGAGCACTGGCGATTGCTCGATTTTCAGGTAGGGCGCGGCGGCCTTGGGCACGCGTTCTTGCAACAGCAGCAGCGCGGATTGCAGCGCTGGGTCCGCTGCAAAACGTCGTTGCATAGGGTGGTCCAACAGCAGACTGGTCAAGGCCAGCAGGCTCATGCCCTGATGGTGGGCCATGAACGACTGAACCACGGCGAACGGCTGGCTGCGTGGCAAACGCGCTTCGGTGTAGTCCACCGCTTCATACATGCCGAAGCGCCCCGAGGCCCCCTGCAAGGCCAGGCGTTGCAGATTCTTGCAGGCGGCGCTGGCATCGATCATCAGCGCCAGCGCGCTGGCGTAGGGAGCGATCACCACGTCGTCGCTCAGGCCGCGTTTGAGGCCCAGACCCTGAACGCCAAAGGCGCGGTACTGATAGTTGAAATGCGCATCGAGGGTGTAATACCCCGATTCCGACACGCCCCAGGGAACACCCAACGCCTTGCCGTGTTCGATCTGGACTGCTACGGCGGCGCGGCAAGTCTGATCGAGCAGGCTGCCACCGTAGCTGGGCATCACCAGCATCGGCATCAGGTATTCGAACATCGAGCCGGACCAGGACAGCAGCGTCGGCACGCCTGCGTTTTCGCCCAGCAGCCTGCCGAGGGTGAACCAGGCGCGCTGGGGCGTTTGCCCCTGGGCAATGGTCACGTAGTTGGTCAGCCGCACTTCAGAGGCCAACAGGTCGTAATAGCCGGTGTCGAGTCGACGCTCGTCAGCGTTGTAACCGATGACGAACAGGTCACGCTGGCTGTCGTAGAGCAACGAGAAGTCCATCTGCGCCATTTCGCCTGCGAGCGATATCAGTCGGTCCAGCAACTTCAGCCGCTCAGTGGCGGCGCTGCGAACCTGCTTGACGTCGCTTCGCTGCCCTACGTCCCATTGCGCAGCGTCCAGGTCTGTCAGTTGGCGCAGGGTGTAAGGGGTGACTCGGGGGCCAGCCAGTGGCGTGGGCAGTCGGTATCTCTGAAGCTCTTCCGTCCAGTCGATGCATTGAGCGATGAGCGCTTGTTGCCAATAGACGCTCTCCTCATCGTTCCCCAGTTGGGCGCTTGAAACCATGACCCGAGCGGTGTACAGCAGGTCGGCCAGGGTATCCGCGTCCGGGGTTTGCGAGGCGCGTTCAAGTCCCTTTTTCAGCTGATTGAGCGGGTAATCGTCGGCGTCGTTGGCGTGTCGGGCTTGGGTCAGGGTATCCAGGGTGTCACGCAAACCGTTGATTATGGCCAGGCCGCCCATCGGGGTGTCGCCGATTTGCGCCAGGCCTGCGCGCAGGGTCAGCAGCAGCCCAGCCAGGTTGCCGCTGTCGACCGTCGAGACATAGCGCGGTCGCAAGGGTTCGCGCGTTTGCGTGTCGTACCAATTGTAGAAATGCTGCCGGTGCCGTTCAAGGCCATTCATGCTGTCCATCGATGCGGCCAGTCGTGTCAGCAGACGTTCGCTGCTCAGGTACCCGAAGTCATGGGCGGCCAGGTGGGCGAGCAACGACATGCCCATGTTGGTCGGTGAGGTGCGATGGGCAATGGCGGCCTTCGGGGCTTCCTGCACATTGTCAGGCGGCAGCCAGTTGTCTTGCGGCCCGACGTACTGGTCGAAAAAGGCCCATGTCCGGCGGGCCAGCACGCGCAGGAAGCGCATTTCCTGCTCCGACGGTTTGAACACCGACTCCCCGGCAGGCGAGCTGAGCCGCCAGGCCGTCCACGGACCTGCCAGCCACGCCAGCAGCAGGGGGCTGGCGATCAGCAGGGGCAGCGGCGTGGCGATCAGCAGCGTGCCAGTGATCAGCGCCAGCGTCGGCGCAATCCACATCAACCGATAAAAGCCCGGCAACCGGCTCTGGGTCATGCGCTCGACTTCCCGTGAGGGCTGCCACTGCAACAGTAGCCGCCTGCTGAAACCGAGCCGCCACAGCGAGCGCAGAATCGCGTCGGTGCTGTAAAGCATCTCGAAAGGCAACCACGCCAGCGCCAGGCAGACGCGGGCGAGTTCTTGCCCAAGATCCCCCATCAACGCCACAAGGTGTTGCCGGTAGGGCACACCGGCGGGTGGCTGCATCAGTTCGGTCACGCTGCGAAGCGCCGGCTGAACCACCAGCAGGCCAACGACCGTCAGCGTCCAGCCCAGCGGCTCACTGCTGGCCAGCCACGCCCACGCCAGCATCGTCAAGGTCGACAGCGGCTCCAGGCTGCGCCGCAGGTTATCGAGAATCTTCCAGCGGGCCATGACGCTGAGCCGGTTGAGCACCCACCCGCCGGTCGCGTTGCGGGTCCAGGGCGACACCCATGGCAGCAACTGCCAGTCCCCGCGAATCCAGCGATGCCGACGCTTCACATCGGCGTTGTAGCCCGAAGGGTATTGCTCATACAACTGCACATCACTGAGCAGGCCTGAGCGCGCGTAGCAGCCTTCGATCAGGTCGTGGCTGAGGATCTGATTATTGGGCAGGCAGCCTTCAAGTGCGCAGGTAAACGCATCCACGTCATAGATGCCCTTGCCGATGAAGGAGCCTTGCTGGAACAGGTCCTGGTAAACATCCGACACCGCTCGGGTGTAGGGGTCGACACCCGCGTCGCTGCCAAACAGTCGCGCGTAGGTCGAGCGCGTGACGCTGGTCAGGCTGATGCCCACCCGAGGCTGCAACACCGCGTAGCCCGCGATGATCTGCTCGCCCATGACATCGAACACCGGTCGATTCAACGGGTGCATCATGGTGGCCACGCATTGGCGCGCAGCGTCCCGGGGCAGCAGGGTGTCGGTGTCCAGCGTGATCACGTAGCGTGCAGTTTGCAGCGGGGTGATGTCGCCTACGATGGCGTTGAAGCGCTCCTGTCCACTGCCACGCAGCAGCGCGTTGAGTTCGATCAGCTTGCCGCGTTTGCGCTCATGGCCCATCCACACCCGCTCGCCCGGAGTCCAGCGACGTGGCCGGTGCAGCAGGAAAAACCGGTCAGTGATCCCGTCCGCGTATTTGCGGTTGAGCAGGGTGATTGCATCCGAAGCCCGGGCAATCAGCTCGGCGTCCTGCGGCAGAGACTCCTCAGCGGCATCGAGCAGGTCGCTGAGCAAGGCGAAGTAAAGATTGCTGTCGCGGTTGGCGAGAAAACGCACCTCAAGGCCCTCCACCAACTCATCTACATCGGCGAGATTGGCGATGAGCGTGGGGATGACCACCAGCGTGCGGGCGTCGTCGGGAATGCCTTGGGCGTAGTCCATTTTAGGCAGGACTGAAGGCAGCAGGCTGAAGGTGACCAGCCAGTTGATCAGGCTGATCGCCAGGCGGCTGACCATGATCAGGCAGGGAATCGCCAGCACCAGCAGCGCCATATCGGGCATGCGGTTGTGGTGCGCAGACGCCAACAGCGGCCAGGCAAAGACCAGTGTCAGCAGCGACACGGGCGCCAGGTAAAACATCAGCGGGGAGCGCTGTAACAGGCGTTTCCAGCGCTCGTGAATCGGCACGCGAGCGTTGAGCCTGCCTTCCAGCATGGGCAGTCCGTCGCTGATCAGGTAATACCCGACATGATGCGCGAGGACCTCGCAGGAGACCGACGCCGCCCGGGCCGCCGCAAGGTTGATCGCGACCCGTGCCACCTGAATTTCCGAATGCTGCGCACAGCGCCGGGCCAAGCGTTCGATGACATGCCGATAACTGTCACGGGTGTGGAAGTCCATTGTCCGGTAAACCGCTGCGGGGTCTTCACTCAGGATCTGTTCGACATGACTCATGGACTCGACGAACTCGCGCCAGTCCGTGGCGGACAACAAGCGCAAGCTGCCGATGCTGTTGCTGATGGAGACCTGGTCGGCCGCCTGTTGCTGGGCATCGAGCTGGACCTGACGCTCGATGCTGGAGCCTTTCTCGCCCAGCATCTGCTCGATCCAGTTCAGCGGTAACGCCAGCGCCGCGCTCTGACCCTGCAAGCGTCGGGTGAATTCGGCGACGAAAGCAGCGGTCATTGGCGGGGTGGAGCGGGCCATGTCGGCGACGGTCAGCACCACGCTCTTGATGTCGCGCTCCGAAGTCTCGATCAGGCGCTCGGCCCAGTCATCGGCCAGGTTGCGATCGTCCGCGTTGGCCATCACCCGTGAGGCGACCCGTCGCAGGTTTTCGATCAGCGCCAGTCGCAACATGATCGGCACCGCCCACAGCTCGCCGAGGGCCAGCGGCATGACGGTCTGATACGAAAAGATGAAGCGCCCCAGGCTCTGTTCGTCGACCCGCCCGTCGCCGTGGGAGATCGTTTCCAGGGCAATGTCGTAGACCCGCGGCAGCCCTGCAGAAGGCCCGTTGACCAGGCGTGGCAACTCCCGGCTGTAGCCTTTGGGCAAATGGGTTCTGGCGGTGCGAATGTGTTCTTCGATCAGGAAATAATTGTCCAGCAGCCATTCGGCCGCCGGGGTGACACGTCGGCTGGCGGCCTGCGCCTCAGACAACGCCGTGCAGCTGCGTTTGAGCAGCGCTTCGTTGTCGTCGAGCCTGCTCAGCATCGAGTCGCGAGCCGACAAGGCGCTCAGTTGATGCTGCCCGGCCAGGGCGATGCCATGGCTGGCCATCTGATCGGCGCTGAACAGCTCGGAGCGCAGAATCGGTTCGTATTCGAACCGGGAGGTGGAGGCCGCTCTGATGCGGAAAATCCCGGACAAGCGAGCAACCACTCCCCGTACGCGTGTCCATGTGCTGTTCATAGGGTCGTGAGCCTGAAACGCGTGGCTGTCATCGCGCGAATTTTGAGGAGAGCGCCGATGTAGCCCGTCAGCGCCTAGCAGCGCCTTTTAAACTTAAACGTGGCTTTGCAGCGTGGAGTGTGGCGAAAAGCAGGCAGGTTCGTCTGTGCGCTGGCGAACATAGGGCAGGGGGTGCGGAATCTCATCTGGGGAAATCCCGGCGCAATAGATCTCAAACGGGCGGTTTCAATGCACCGCCCATGATCTCGGCGCAGGTGTATGGCTGAACTTGGAAATGCCCTTGACCCAGAACCGCCGATGGGACGTCTCATTGGGCGGCAGCAGCGGTTGGCTCGACCATTTCTGCTGGCGTCTGGACTCTTCACGGTAGGCTTTCCATTCCATGGCCTCTGCGGTGTCCTTGGCCGTGCGTTCGTCATCGAACCAGCCCAGAACGGACACCTCGCCCTGATCGCGACCATGTTCCACCAGCAGATAAATGTCGTACATACCTATGCCTTTTGCTCGAAGATTGTGGCCCGCTATTCGGGCTCTACGGATGGCTTATCGACAGATCAAGGCAAATGTTTAGGTTTCAAACCCCGTGCCCGGACCGGCGGCGACGCGGGCCAGAGCGTTCCCGGGCATGGCGGATGGGCTTATTCAGGCAGTGGCGTCAGCACCTCGCCGTTATCGTCGAGCAGGATGAATACCAGCAATTTGGCGGGTTTGGTCGCGCTGGCGTTGCGGGATTCGTAGTGCCTGGAGCCTGCGGGTTCGTACCAGGTCTGACCGACCTTGTAGGTGATCGCCTTGCCATCGTTGACCCGGGAAATCACTTCGCCTTCAAGCACGTAGGCAATGGCGCTGCCGCTGTGACTATGAGGAATGGAGACCTGGCCCGGTTTGTAATCCACGGTCAGGACCATGGCTTTTTTGCCCGGCGCGTTGAGCATCGGGTGGTTTTCCAGCATGGTGACTTTTTCGTGTTCTTCATCGTGGGCCTGGGCGTTGAACGACAGCGGCAAGAACAGCGCCAAGCAGGAGAGGGCAGCGGCGAGGAGTTTCACAGGTTTCATGATCGGTTCTCGGAAAAGGGCAAGGGCAGACGACACGCTAAGCCTGGCGTGTCGTCTGCCACACTCCCAATCCGGGGAAAAATCAGGGGGCCAATTGCGGGCGTACCCTTGTCACAGCACCGAGATGGGGTAGTCGACGATCAGGCGGAACTCGTCCTGATCACCCTCGGCCTGATCGGCATTGCCGCGATGCCAGGCCTGACGGAGACGGAACGACAGGTTCTTGGCCGGGCCGTCCTGAATCACGTATTTGGCCTCCAGGTTGGTCTCGTGGTGCTTGCCGTCTTCACCGTAACCATAGGCGCGGTAGGGGCTGTCGGCGGCCATTTTGCTGCCGTCGATATCCCGCCCGTTGACATAGCGGGCCATGAAGCTCAGCCCCGGAATGCCATAGGTGCTCATCGCCAGGTCATAACGCGCCTGCCAGGATTTTTCGCCAGGGCCGTTGAAGTCCGAATATTGAACCGAGTTGGCGAGGAAGATCGAATCGCCCGTGGTGCCAGGCCCGTTATCGCCAAATGAAACATAGTCGAAAGGCTCATCGCCGTGCACTTTCTGATAGGCGAGGGTAAAAGTGTGCCCAGCCAAAAAGTTGTAGGCCGCGGCCAATGACCAGGTGGTGTTATTGATTTCACCCGCCTTGGCCTGACCTTCATCGTTAGTGCGATAAATATTGAAGTCGAAGGTCAGCGACTGCTCGCTGGGCATGCCCAGTACATAGTTGGCATTGGCGTAGTACTGCCGCCAGATATCTTCGAATTCAGAACCGTATAACTGCACCGACAAGCTGTCGTTTATCGCGTATTTGCCGCCGACGAAATCAACGCTGTTGGTCGTGACCCCGGCGTAACTGGCAAACAGTTCACCGCTGGCGCTGGTGTGCTGCGGACCGTTGCCTGCCGTGAAGTGGCCGCCTTCAAGGTCCAGGCCCTTGATTTCACTGCTCTGCAGGCTGAAACCCGTGGCTGTCTGTGGGAACAGTCGCGTGCCCCCGGCGGCGAACACCGGCGCGGTGGGCTGCATCGTCCCCCATTTGAGTTCGGTCTTGGAAAGACGCGCCTTGATGGCGCCGCCCGCCGTTGAAAACTCGTCTTCGGGGCTGCCGCTGCTGTCCACCGGAATGTTGCCGGTGCCTGAATGGCCGGCACCCCCATCGAGTTTCAGCCCATACCAGCCGAAGGCATCGACGCCGAAACCAACCGTGCCCGGCGTGAATCCGGAACTGAAGTTGGCGAGAGCCCCTTGAGACCAGTCGCGTCGATCACCGGCGCCTTTTTTGCCGTCTCGATTGAAGTAATAGTTGCGTAACAACACATCCAGTTTGGCGTCTTCGACAAAGCCTTTTGCATCGGCTTGATCACTGACAAAGGCTTCTGCTTCTACTGATTGGGTATATCCCGCCGATACCGCCAGGGCGATCAGACTTAGACTTAACACTCTCATGATGGCATGACCTCCAAGGACTTTGAGACAAAGTGCTATCACTTATTCAAAGCAATAGCCCCGAATGCCTGCAAGTCGCAAAGAATAATCCGTGCCTGCACGTTCGCCACTTTGCGTGCGCAATTGAGCCTGAAACGATCAATTTTCAGACGATTGGTTTATTTAACAGGTAATTAAGCCGTTTGCTTAAAGCGTTTTTTCAACCCTTGAGGGTGATCAGCGTCTTTAGACGGCACCCGGCAGATTGCAGCGCTCGACGTCGCTGTCGAAAGCCACCTGGCGCGCGAAGCAATTGCTCAACAGGCCGTTAAGGCCTTCGTTGCTGGGTTTGGCGAAGTGTTCGGACATGGCCTGGCACGAGTCCCAGTGCACATCAATGATCCAGAGGTCGGCGTCATGCTCGTCGCGGTTCAATCCGCTGGCAATGCAGCCGGGAAGGGTGGGCAGCCTTTCCACGACCGTGGCCAGGTAATCGCCCAGTTCTTCGGAACGGCCGTGAGCTGCGTAGATGCGGACAGTATTGCTGGCTACTTCCTGGGTCATGCGGATGTCTCCGTCGCAACGCGATCGTGTTCTCAATCGTTGCCATAGTAGTGGGGACAGGCGCAATTGCCAGTATCCAATCATGTGATTGACGGGGAGGCCAATTAAGAGATGGGACTTTGAAGAGGGGGCAAACATCAAGGGAATCTGTGGGGGTGAGCAGACTCACTCCCACAGAGTGCGTTCAGGCATGCATCAAAGCGCAAGTACGCCTTTATCTGGAGCCGCTGGACCCGCCCGATCCGCCGGCGCTACCTGCGCCGCCACCACTGCCGCCCATGCCATTGCCGTTGCTCATGCCGCCGCCCTGGCCTGCGGAGCCGTTGCCGTCCGAGCCGCCCATGCCTTTGGTGCCGGGGGTCGAGCTGTTGTTGGTTTTTGGCGTGCCGTCAGTATTGGGACCTGCACTGCCGGAGCGTGGCCCGGTGGTGTTGGCATCGACCGGATCGGTCGGGCCGGTGGAGCCTGCGAAGGCGGAGCCGGTGGCGATGGCCATCAGGCTGGCGAGGGTCAGGGCAGTCAGTCGAGTCTTGATCATGATGTGAATCCCTTTTCTGTGTCGTGGATACACATTGGTCCGGTGAGCTTGCGCAGAGGTGCCATCTTGCCGACAGGCGGTAGGCCATCACTCATGACCCAACCATGGAGCGAAAGCGGTCTTTGCAAAACTTGGAAACACATGACGTGAGCGGCTTTCTCGTCAAATGAGTGATCCAGACGGCCCGACTGCCTGTAAGGCGCTCCGAATGACACGTAACTGTCATAAACAGGGCCGAAGTGGACCCTGAAAAGCCGATTTCACCCTGTGATGTGGCGCATTGATATTAATTTCTCGAAAACTAGACAACCCACCTATTCCACAATGAATACAGGGGTTTGACGTATACAGCCTGTAGGCGATCACCTACAGAAACGCGGCATTTGCACAGGCTGTCTAGAGACTGTCATCAAACAGAAATGTTTCGGGTTTTAAATCTGCATCGGGTCTTCAAGTACGACCCCACATACACATTCTCTTTGTTGAGGTATTGCCGTGAATCTGCTGACAAAAACACGCCTGTCACTCCTGCTGGCTTCGATGGCCCTGTCCGGAATGGCACACGCTACGGACGTCACTGGTGCTGGTTCGAGCTTCGTGTTCCCAGTCATCTCCAAATGGGCGACCGAGTACAGCGCAAAGTCCGGCAACAAGGTGAACTATCAGTCCATCGGTTCGGGCGGCGGTATTGCTCAGATCAAGGCAGCCACCGTTGACTTCGGTGCATCCGACGCCCCTCTGAAAGCCGAAGACCTGCAGGCCGCTGGCCTGGGTCAGTTCCCAAGCGTGATCGGCGGTATCGTTCCGGTGATCAACGTTGAAGGCGTTGAAACCGGCAAGCTGGAACTGAGCGGCAAAGTCCTGGCTGACATCTTCCAGGGCAAAATCACCAAGTGGAACGATCCGGCGATCGTTGCGCTGAACAAGGGTCTGAAACTGCCAGAAACCGCGATCACCGTGGTTCATCGTTCGGACGGTTCGGGTACGTCGTTCAACTTCACCAACTACCTGAGCAAAGTCAGCCCTGACTGGAAAGCAGGTCCTGGCGAAGGTTCGGCCGTTCAGTGGCCAGTCGGTGTGGGTGGCAAGGGTAACGAAGGTGTGGCTGCTTACGTGAAGCAGATCAAAGGTTCGATCGGTTACGTCGAATTCGCCTACGCCAAGACCAACAACATCGCCTACGCCAAGCTGGAGAACGCTGCCGGCAAGAGCATCGAGCCTAGCGCCAAGGCGTTCGCCGCTGCTGCCGCTACCGCTGACTGGGCAAGCGCCAAGGACTTCAACCTGATCATGACCAACGCCCCGGGCGCTGATGCATGGCCAATCACGGCGACCACCTGGATCATCATGTACAAGACCCCGAAGAAGGCTGAAGAAAGCAAGGCCGCTTTCGACTTCTTCAAATGGTCCCTGGAAAACGGTCAGGCTCAAGCCGAGTCCCTGGACTACGTTCCACTGCCTAAAGAGCTGGTCAGCAAGATCGAAACCTACTGGAAATCCGAGTTCAAGTAAGAACTCGACGTTATCCGGCTAATCCCTGTCACCGAGCGCTCGGTGACAGGGTTTCCTTGCGAGTGGACCCAACATGACTGAGAATACCCAATATATGTCCGCTGTTATTCCGGATGTGGAATCCGAGAGCGAAAAACGAGCGGCCCGCGATCACCGACACGATGCCTGGTTCCGACGCATCATGTTTGGCGCGGCTTTGTTGGTTCTGCTGTTGCTGGCGAGCATCGCCGGCTCGACGCTGTGGGGCGGAGCCCTGGCGTTCAAGACCTTTGGTTTCGAATTTCTTACCAGTACCGAATGGGATGCGGTCAACGGCCATTTCGGTGCCCTGGTACCGATCTACGGCACGCTGGTCACCTCCTTTCTCGCACTGCTGATCGCCGTTCCGGTGAGCTTCGGCATCGCGATTTTTCTGACTGAAGTCGCGCCGCCATGGCTGCGCACCCCGATTGCTTCCGCCGTCGAATTGCTGGCGGGCATTCCTTCGATCATCTACGGCATGTGGGGCCTGTTCGTCTTCGGCCCGTTCATGGCCGCCTACCTGGCTCCGTGGATCAACGACAACCTCGGCGCGCTGCCGCTGATCGGCCAGGTCTTCCAGGGCCCGCCGCTGGGCATCGGCATGCTGACCGCCGGTATCGTGCTGGCGATCATGATCATCCCGTTCATTACCTCGGTCATGACCGAAGTGTTCCGCACCGTTCCGGTCGCTCTCAAAGAGTCGGCCTACGCGCTGGGCGGCACCACCTGGGAAGTGGTCTGGGACATCGTCTTGCCGTACACCCGTACTGCAGTGGTCGGTGGCGTCTTCCTGGGTCTGGGTCGTGCGCTGGGGGAAACCATGGCCGTGACCTTCGTGCTGGGGAACGCCCACAACTTCTCGCCCTCGTTGATGATGCCCAGCAGCTCGATCGCCTCGGTGATCGCCAACGAGTTCAGCGAGGCTTACACCGACCTGCACCGTTCGTCCCTGATTGCCTTGGGCTTCCTGCTGTTTGTCGTCACCTTCATCGTGCTGGCCATCGCCCGTCTGATGCTGTCTCGTCTGTCGCGCAAGGAGGGTGTATGAGTAAGGTCGATAACGAAAACCTCTACCGGATGCGGGCATTCAAGAACAAGCTCGCCATGGTCTTGAGCTGCGGCGCGACCCTGTTCGGTCTGCTGTGGCTGGTGTGGATTCTGATCACCACCATCGTCAACGGCTTCCAGGCATTGAACCTGCGTCTGTTCACCGACATGACCCCACCGCCAGGTGCTGAGGGTGGTCTGGCCAACGCCTTCTACGGCAGCTTTTTGATGTCTGGCCTGGGCCTGTTGATCGGAACGCCGATCGGTCTGATGGCGGGTATCTGGCTGGCCGAGTTCGCGCGTCACAGCAAGCTGGGCAACGCCGTTCGCTTCATCAACGACATTCTGCTGTCGGCACCCTCGATCGTGCTCGGCCTGTTTGTCTACACCGCCGTGATCCTGCCGATCAGTGCCGTGACCGACCACCGCGTAGGCTTCTCGGCCCTTGCCGGTGCGCTGGCCTTGGCCCTGCTGGTGATTCCGGTCGTGGTCCGCACCACCGACGAAATGCTCCAGCTGCAACCGGCGACCATGCGTGAAGCCGCGCTGGCGCTGGGTGTACCGCAGTGGAAGCTGACCCTGCAGATCGTCCTGCGTGCCGCCCGCGCCGGTGTGGTCACCGGTATTCTGCTGGCCCTGGCCCGCATCACCGGCGAAACCGCGCCGCTGCTGTTCACGGCATTCGGTAACCAGTTCTGGAGCGGCGATATCCTCAAGCCGATTGCCAGCATTCCGGTCGTGATCTTCCAGTACGCCATGAGCCCGTTCGATGACTGGCACTCACTGGCCTGGGCCGGTGCCCTGATCATGACTCTGTTCGTATTGGTGCTGAGCCTCAGCTCCCGTCTCATTCTTCTGCGCAATAAGGCGTCCTGATGAACAACCTTTCCCTCGCCGACGAAAAAACCAAGATCCAGGTGCGTAACCTCGATTTCTACTACAACGGCCACCAGTCGTTGAAAAACATCAACATGACCATCCCCGAGAAGCGCATCACCGCGATCATCGGGCCATCGGGCTGCGGCAAGTCGACCATGCTGCGTGTGTTCAACCGCATCTACTCGATGTACCCCAAGCTTGAAGCCAAGGGTGAAGTGTTGCTCAACGGTGAAAACATCCTGGCGCCGGGCTACTCGATGAACCGCCTGCGCAGCCACGTGGGCATGGTGTTCCAGAAGCCTGTGCCGTTCCCGATGACCATCAAGGACAACATCTCCTACGCGGTCAAACACCACGAGCGACTGAACCGTCGCGAGATGGAAGAGCGCGTGGAAGAAGCCCTGCGCGGCGCGGCGCTGTGGGATGAGGTCAAGGACAAGCTGGACAAGAACGCCCAGGGCCTGTCGGGTGGTCAGCAGCAGCGTCTGTGCATCGCCCGCACCATCGCCCTGCGTCCACAAGTGCTGCTGCTCGACGAGCCGACTTCGGCGCTCGACCCGATCTCCACCGGTCGTATCGAACAGCTGATCACCGAGCTCAAAGAGCAGTTCACCGTAGTCATCGTGACCCACAACATGCAACAGGCCGCGCGCTGCTCGGACTACACCGCGTTCATGTTCCTGGGCGAGTTGATCGAACACGGCGACACCGACACCATCTTCACCAAACCGACCAAGACCCAGACCGAAGACTACATCACCGGTCGTTTCGGCTAAGCCTCACTCAAGCGCAACAGGGGGGATCGTGCTGTGATCCCCCATGAACTGCTCCAGACGCTTGCGCAACCAGCGCTCCGCCGGGTCGGTGTCCATCACACTCAGCCAGACCATCGACAGCTCCAGGTTCGGCGTGATGAACGGCAACGGCTCCCCCCGTAATAACCCCGTCTTGGCCATCGCCAGCGTCAAATGATCCGGCAGGTTGCACAGCAGGTCCGTGCCCTCCATCAGCGCGGGCAGGGTGCTGTACTGCGGCACTGACAACACGGCCTGACGCTTGCGCCCGATCGCCGCCAGCCACTCATCGGCAAAACTCGAAATGTTCGCCACGTGGGACACCACCACATGAGGCCGTGAGCAGTATTCGTCCAGGGTCAGCGGTTCGGGGGAGGCGTCTGCGCGCACCACCATGGGCTGCACGCTGCGCAGCAACTTGCGCTTGGCGTTGGCCGGCAACTCGCGGGTCAGGCACACGCCAACGGTGATCTCGCCCGACATCAGCAGTTCGGAAATATTCCAGTAGTTGACCTGCTTGATGACGATGATGATGCCCGGCGCTTCTTGGCGAATCGCCCGCAGCAACGGCGGCAGCAGGCTGTATTCGACGTCGTCGGACAGGCCGATGCGAAAGGTCATGTCGCTGCTGGCCGGGTCGAAGTCCCGAGTCAGGCTCAGGGCCACCGACATGGCGTCCAGCGCAGGGGAGAGGTGATGAATGATCTCGTTGGCCCGCGCCGTGGGCTCCATGCGGTGGCCGACGCGGATGAACAGCGGGTCGTTGAACAGGGCACGCAGGCGATTGAGCGCGGCGCTGATGGTGGGCTGACCAAGGAACAGCTTCTCGGCGGCGCGGGTGACGTTGCGCTCTTGCATCAAGGTTTCGAACACCACCATCAGGTTGATATCGGCCTTGCGCAGCTCATTGCGATTCATAACTCGTCCCCGTTGACCAACATTCGTCACCCTGCTGTGTGCAAAAGCCTGCGAAATGATGGGCGACAGTTTATGGATCCCGATCTGCTGGCGTCCAGCGTAACTGGATGTTTCGCGAATTGGCTGGTTCATTAGCGTGCGATCTGATTCTGCCCCGAGGCTTAGGAGCCGCCGGGGTGCCGCTCCACCTTGCCAGCGATCTGGCGGTAACCGGCAGCAGAATCAGCGGACACGGTGTATCAGGCTGATTGCGCGTTCAGGTTTTACTGCCGCTTCGCGCCAGATCGCGAGCAAGCATGCTCCTACGCCCTCCGGGCAGAAGCGGTCCGCGTCGACTCGGGTTTTCTGAACTTCCTTCAAGACCCATCAGTCAGCATTGAAACGCTCCCTCTGAGGCTCGACATTTCATGCTGATTTCCCTAAAAGGCCAGGTCGCCCTGGTGACTGGCGCCAGTTCCGGCTTGGGTGCAGGTGCTGCCCGTGGGCTCGCCGCTTCCGGCGCTGCGGTGGTGGTCAACTACCACTCGCAACCTGAACCTGCGCAAAAGCTGGTGGATGAAATCCTCAACGCTGGCGGCCAGGCCATTGCCGTTGGCGCCGATGTTTCCAAAGAAGACGAGGTTGAAAAACTCTTCGCCGAGACCCTCAAGGCGTTTGGCCGGCTCGACATCCTCATCGCCAACTCCGGTCTGCAGAAAGATGCCGCCATTACCGACATGACCCTGGCGGACTGGAACACGGTCATCAACGTCAACCTCACCGGCCAGTTTCTCTGCGCCCGCGCGGCGTTGCGTCAGTTCGCCAAACAACAGATCCGCCCCGAGATTTCCCGAGCGCTGGGCAAAATCATCCACATGAGTTCGGTGCATCAGGTCATCCCGTGGGCCGGTCACGTCAACTACGCAGCGTCCAAGGGCGGGGTCGATCTGCTCATGCGCAGCATTGCTCAGGAAGTCGGTGAGCAGCGCATTCGCGTCAACAGCATCGCGCCGGGGGCCATTCGCACGGCCATCAACACCAAAGCCACCACCGGCGATGCGGAGCAAAAACTCTTGAAACTCATCCCGTACGGTCGCGTCGGCGAGGCCGAGGACGTCGCCAACGCTGTGGTCTGGCTGGCCTCCGATGCTTCCGACTATGTGCACGGCACCACCCTGTTTATCGACGGCGGCATGAGCCTCTATCCGGAGTTTCGCGACAATGGCTGAACACGCGCAGACGCCCCATAACGACTCGCGTCACGAGGCGCAGAACGACATCGAAAACCACGGCATCATCGGTGACATGCGCAGCGCCGCACTGGTGGCCGACACCGGCAGTATCGACTTCTGCTGCTGGCCGGATTTCGACAGCCCAAGCATCTTCAGCGCCTTGCTAGACACGCCTGAGGCCGGGATCTTTCAGCTGTCGCCGATCCTGCCCGACGCCCGTCGTCAGCAGCTGTACCTGCCAGAAACCAACGTGCTGATGACCCGCTGGATCGCCAAGGATGCCGTGGTCGAAGTCACCGACCTGATGCCCATTGCCGATGAAGTCGATGACCTGCCGCGCCTTGTTCGCCGGATTCACGTGCGCCATGGCACGACTCAGGTGCGTATGCTGTGCCGCGTTCGCCACGACTACAGCCGCGCTGAAACCACCGCAACACTGGACGGCGAGGACGTGGTTTTCCAAGCGCAAGGTCAGCCAGCCATGCGCCTGTCGGCCACCGTCGAGCTTGCGTTGGATGGCCACGCTGCCATTGCTGAATTTGAAATGAAGCAGGGCGAGATCGTCGAGTTCATGCTGGGCGGCGCTGATGACGAGCAGGTCAAGGCGAGCCAGTGCGACTGCGATCTCAAACACACCGTCGGCTTCTGGCAGCACTGGAGTCGCCATTCGAACTACCGGGGCCGCTGGCGGGAAACCGTCAATCGTTCAGCTCTAGCGCTCAAGCTGCTGACCTCACGCAAACACGGCGGGATCGTCGCGGCGGCCACCTTCGGCTTGCCGGAAGAAAAGGGCGGCGAACGCAACTGGGACTACCGCTACACCTGGATCCGCGACGCCTCGTTCACCGTCTACGCCTTCATGCGCCTGGGTTACACCGAGGAGGCCAACGCCTTCATGCACTGGGTGCGCGAGCGCATGGGCGACTGCTGCGAAGACGCCAACAAGCTCGGCATCCTATATTCCCTCGACGGCCGAGAAGAGCTGCCTGAGGAAAACCTCACGCATTTATCAGGCTATGGCGGTGCAACCCCGGTACGCATCGGCAACGAGGCCTATAAACAGACGCAACTGGACATCTATGGCGAGCTGCTGGACGCCGTGTACCTGGCCAACAAATACGGCGAGGCCATCTCCCACGAAGGCTGGAAACACACTACGCGGCTGGTCAATGAACTCTGCGAAAACTGGCGCAACAAGGACGTCGGCATCTGGGAGATGCGCGGCGACGATCAGCACTTCCTGCACTCGCGGCTGATGTGCTGGGTCGCCCTGGATAGGGCCTTGCGCCTTTCCCTCAAGCGATCATTGCCCGCGCCCTTCGAGCGCTGGACCACGGAGCGCCAGGCGATTCACGACGACATCTGGGAAAACTTCTGGGACGCAGACCTGGGGCATTTCGTCCAGCACAAAGGCAGCAAGAACCTAGACGCCTCGATGCTGCTCATGCCGCTGGTGCGGTTCGTCGGCGCCAGCGACCCGAAATGGCTATCGACCCTGGAGGCCATCGAACGCACTCTAGTGCGCGACGGCATGGTCTTCCGCTACCGCAACGACGACAGTTATCACGATGGACTGGATGGCGAAGAGGGTGCGTTTGTCGCCTGCTCCTTCTGGTACGTCGAATGCCTGGCAAGGGCCGGGCGTGTGGAGCAGGCCCACCTGGAATTCGAACAGCTGCTGCGCTACGCCAACCCGCTGGGCCTTTACGCCGAAGAATTCGACGCCCACGGCCATCACCTGGGCAACACCCCTCAGGCCTTGAGCCACCTGGCGCTGATCAGCGCCGCAAGCTTTCTGGACCGCAAACTTGAAGGCAGCCAGACCCTCTGGCAGCCCTGATTTGTGAAGGAGAAAACGTCATGACCCATAAATTCAAGAAAGGCGATCACGTACGTTGGAATTCGGACGTGGGGCATGTGGTGGGCGCCGTCACCAAAGTGCATACCAAAGATGTCGAGTTCATGGGGCGGCATCGACACGCTTCCAAAGATGAGCCGCAGTACGAGGTCAAGAGCGACAAGACCGGGCATTTGGCGATGCATAAGGAAGACGCGTTAGAGAAGGTATAGCCGGCAGTTTTTGCGCCACGCAGGCCAACGCAAGTAACTGTCCTGACTACCCGAGGTGCACTCTGGCGCCAATGAAGGTATGTTCCCGAACTGACTCCGGCGCCTTGCGCCGGATTGAATCAAGACCTCGGGCGTGGCGAACAGGATGGCAGCATGGATGAAGCGTTGATTCTGGTGGATCGTACAGATCGCCATGCCGGAACCACTCCCGCTGATTATCAGAATCACATCCTGCCCCAGGTTTCCCGCACCTTCGCCCTGACCATTCCGCAACTGCCCGCCGCGCTGCAGACCACAGTGGCCAACGCCTATCTGTTGTGCCGAATGGCCGACACCATCGAGGACGAGCCGGGGCTCACGGTCGTTCAAAAACACTCATTCCAGAGCGCATTTCTCGATGTCGTGATGGGCAAGGCCGACGCCGTACGCCTGAGCGATGAGCTGAGTCGACACTTGACCGAGCGTACCCTTGCTGCCGAGCGCGACTTGATCCGGCATATGCCGCAGGTGCTCGCAGTCACAGCCACCCTCAACGCCACCCAGCGCCATGCGACGCTTGCCTGCCTGACCGTGATGACCCAGGGCATGGCCGAGTTCCAGAACAAGGCCTCGCTGTCGGGACTGGCGGATCGTCAGGAGCTTGATCGTTACTGCTATTGCGTTGCTGGATGCGTTGGGGAGACCCTGACCGAGTTTTTCATTGACTACGCACCTGAGCTGGCTTCCCAGCGTCAAGCCTTGCGCAAGCTGGCGCGCTCGTTCGGCGCGGGTCTGCAATTGACCAACATCCTCAAGGATCAACGGGACGACGCCGCCCGTGGTGTGTGCTGGCTGCCGCGCGATCTGCTGGCCGAGCATCGGGTCGAGCCTGGGCAGTTGGAGGCGGGTTTTCGTCACCCCGGCCATGCCCGCGTCATCGCGGAGCTGGTCGGTACGGCGAACGCGCATCTCTTGCAGGCGTTGGTATTCACCTTGCTGATCCCGCCCAGACAGACCGGGATTCGTCGGTTTCTGGCGTGGACCATCGGTCTGGCGTTAGTGACCTTGCGCAATGTTCAGGCCTGTCCCGAAGCGCCTGTGAAGGTCAGTCATTCAGAGGTCGCCTGGATCCTGCGTCTGACACGCCTGTCGCAACGCTCCGATACCGGCTTGCGGATGTTGCACAAACTGGCTTCGCGCAAGCTGCCGTTGACCCGGCTGGCCGCAGACTGACTACTTCGCCCTCAACTCATACCCCACCGGCAACGTCTCCAACGCAAAGCGCTCCCCGATCATGTCGCAGTAACTGGTCCGCGCCAGGTACGCGCCCGGGCCGTTTATGTAGCTGTCAATGTCCTGCACCTCTTCACACAACTCAAACGTGCGTCCTTTGAGCAACCCGCTGACCTGGGCCGAGCGCAGGGCGCCGTTGGGGGTCCAGTCGGCGATGATCAGGGCACCTTCGGGGGCTGACAGTTCGTAGCTTTGGACGAACTCCTCGGCGGAGCGGTCGGTGAGGTAGGGCACCATGAAGTAGTGGATGTCGTCGCGAAACGGCAGGGTTTCCTTGTGTACCGGCAGCTGAATCGTGCCGCTGGCATACACGGCGAACACCGCCAATAGGGTTATGGGGGCGGCCAGTGGCGAGGCGGTGACCAGCCCGGCGGCTTTGCGCGGCAGCAGGTTTTGCAGCTGGATGATGCCGATGATGCTCAGCAGCACGGCACCCGGCAGGAAGAAGGTGAAGCGGTCGGTGACGTTGTAGGACACCGCGAAGATGAAGTTCATCATCGCCGCCCACCACAGCAAACGCAGCGCGGGGCTCTTGGGGAACAGCAGCAGGCCCACCAGTTGCGGGCCGATCAGCGAGAGCAACAGCAGCGCCACCGAATTCTTCTCGTGCCACATGTCGTCGAAGCGGAACAGCGAGCCCTGCCAGCTTTGCTCGGCGGTTTTGTCGGGGATGCCGATCAGGTAGCGATGGCCGATGTCGATCAGGTTCATGCCGCTGTGCAGTTCGTTGAGGATGCCGGGCAGTGCCACTGAAAACCCCAGGGCGAAGGCGGGCAGGGTGATCAGCAGGCGCGCCTTATGCTGCCACAGCAGTTGCACGTACAGCGGGAACAGGACGATGAAGGTCAACTGGTGGATCGCTGCCGCAAGCCCGGTCAGCACGCCGATGAGAAACAGCGAGGGCATCACCCCCAGACGCTGTTTGTCATGCAGCTGCACCATGTAGGCGAGGGTGATCAGCAGCGTGTGCAGCAGGTAGACCTCGGCCTTGGTCGAGACCCAGAACACGCAGTGGCACAGCACGGCGGCAGCGATGGCCAGCAGGGCCTGAGCGTTTGTCGCGCCGGCGCCCTTGGCCAGGCGAAAAATGGCCCACGCCAGCGGGATCAGCAGCAGCGAGTTCATCAGGCTCAGCACATAGGGCCCGAAACCTGCGAACAGCGCAGTGGTGACGAACACATAAAGAGGATGGTCCAGCGGCGTCAGCGTCTGGCTGAAGTACTGGCCCTGTGCGGCGTCGGCGAGAAACATGCCGTTGTCCATCCATTGGATCGGCCCGCTCGAAGCGAGAAAGCTGGCGAGGATCGCCCCGACCACCCACAGCAGGGGGACCCACGTCGACGCTCGATAAGGTACTGCTGCCACCATGAATTGCACTCCTGTCTCTTTTCTCGTGATCAAAGCTATTGAATCGCGTCACGCTGCGGCGTCGTTTCGCCCTTGAGCCTAAACAGCATCAAGGCGCCGATGGCCACCGCGAACCATAACGTCGCCAGGCGAATCAGCACCGTGGCGGCCACGGCATCGGCACTGTTCATGCCTTTGAAGACCAGCAGCCCGACCATCACCGCTTCTGCGCCGCCCAGCCCGCCGGGCATGAAGCTGATCGCGCCCGCGAGCATCGCCAGGGCGTAGACGAACACCGCAAAGGTCAGCGGGATGTCGGCGCCCATCCATTGCAAAATCCAGTGAAAGGCCAGCGCCTCGGCGCTCCACGCCACGACACTGAGCAGCGTCAGGCCGAGCATCAGGCGCAGGCGATGGCACTGCTGGGCATGCACCAGCACGTGCAGCAAATGACGCAGCAGGCCGATGAGCTTGCCGCCTTCGCTGGGCACCATCAGCGTCAGGCGCTCGAGCAGGCGCCGTTGCGACAGCACCAGCAGGCCGACCAGCACCAGCCCCACGCCAACGACGATCATCGGCATCGCTTCGGGGTACAGCGACAGGCCGAACAGCGTCAGCAGCACCACCGCGAACAGGTCCGAGAGCCGCTCGCTGAAAAACGCCGCGAAGCTCTGCGGATACGGCACGCCCCAGCGCTTGAGCAGCACGCCACGCAAGGCCTCGCCGGCTTTGCCCGGGGTTGTGGTCAAGGCGAAGCCGGCCAGGTAAATGTTCAGGCTCGGGCGCCACGGCATGGGGTGGCCAAGCACCTTAAGGTAAGCCTGCCAGCGCATGAACCGCAGGCCGTAATTGACCGACGACATGAACAGCGCGATGACGATGCCGATCAGTCCGACCTCGCTCACCGCCGCGCCCACGGCATGCCAGCCGCCCCACAGCGAGAAGGCCAGATAGCCCAGCGCCGAGCCCACCACTGACAGCACGACGGCGCGGTAGCGCCAGCCTGAGAATTGCACCGTTTCGTTGGAAGCCGCTGCGCTCACAGGTTCAGCCTCTTGAATACGGGCTGCGGGATCGAGCGGATAATCAGCATGATCAAGGCCCAGAACCCGGGCGCATAAAGGGTTGGCACTTTGTTAGCGATGCCTTTCACGATCCGTTGCGCGACTTGCGCCGGTTGCGCCAACAGCGCTGCCGGCAGCGACAGGCCCTGGGTCATCGGTGTGTCGACGAAGCCCGGCTTGATGGTAGTGACGTGTACGCCGACCTTGAACAGCCGCGCCTGCAGGCCTTCGCAGTAGGTCGACACCGCCGCCTTGGCGCTGCCGTACAGGTAGTTCGAAGGGCGTCCGCGATCAGCGGCCACCGAGGAAATGATCGCCAGACTGCCGCAGCGCTGGGTCTCGAACTGTTCGGCCAGAATGGTCAGCAGGGCGATCACCGAGGTGCCGTTGTTGGCGAACTCGCGCAGGGCCAAATGCACATCGCGCTCGCAGGCTTTCTGGTCGGGCAGGGTGCCGTGGGCGATCAGCGCGATGTCGATCTGGCCCAGTGCGGTGAGGCCGCGACTGAGCATCAGCGGGTGGGCGTCGATGTCGTTGGCGTCCATTTCGTGCAGGGTGACGTTCTTTGCGCCCCGGGCCTTGAGGTCGGCGGCGGTCTGCTGCAGTTTGTCGACGTTGCGCGCCACCAGAAAGAAATCGCTGCCCTCGCTGGCCCACAAGCGGGCGCAGGCGGTGGCAATGGCCGAGGTCGCGCCGATGATCAGAACTTTTTTTGAAGTGTGGGTCGTCATGACAGTACGCGGCTCCAGAAACGGGACATCAGAGAGGGATCGCGCAGCGCTTCCAGTCGCTCCCAGGCGGGGTAGGCCTGACGAAAGTCGGCGCCGCTCATATGGGCGTCCTTGGCCGGATACAAGCGGCCGCCTGCTGCACGGACGATGTCGTCCAGGCGCGGGAATACAACGTCTTGCAGGTGCTCGCTCTGGGGGAAATCCAGGGCCAGCGAGGTGCCCGGCATCGGGAACGACAACAGGCCCGGCGAGCGCACATCGCCGCAGCGCTTGAGCACCGCGAGAAACGAGCCTTGTCCGGCATCGGCAATGGCCCGCAACAGCTCACCCATTGCCGCCTCGGCGTTTTCTGTGGGGATGACGCACTGGTACTGCTGAAATCCGCGGCGACCGTAAATGCGGTTCCAGTGCAGGATGCGGTCGAGGGGGTAGAAAAACGGTTCGTAGGCGCTGCGGCCGGGCTTGCGCTGGCTGGGGTGCAGGCGCCAGTAAAGGTTGTTGAATGCGCTCAGGGACAGCTTGTTGATCAGCGAAACCGGCGGCGTGACGGGCATGCTCAGCCGCGTGCGCCGGCCCGTTTCCAGCGAGCCGTACTGCCCGTGATCGCCGACGATGAACACGCCGCGCCCGGTGTCCGCGCCTTTGGCCAGGCAGTCGACCCAGGCCACGCTGTATTCGTGTTTGTCGTCCAGTTCATGGGACAGCGCGAAAAACTCCGCCAGATTGGCGAAACGCACGGTGGTGGTGTCGATCTGGCTGGCGCGGATCGGCATCAACTGCAACTGCGCCCAATGAATGATGCCGGTCAGGCCCAGGCCGCCGATGCTCGCGGAAAACAGTGAGGCGTTGACGCTGGGCGAGCAGGTCATTTCCGGCTGGCCATGACGCAACAGGCCGAAGCTGCGCACGTGTCGGCCAAAGGTGCCGCGCACATGATGGTTCTTGCCATGCACGTCGTTGGCGATGGCGCCGCCGACGGTGGCGAATTGCGTGCCCGGCGTCACTGGCAAGAACCAGCCGTTGGGGATCGCGACGCCCAGCACTTCGGCGAGGGTAATGCCGGTTTCAACCTTGATCACGCCGCTGTCCCAGTCGGCCTCGATCAGCCGGTCCAGCGAGCGCATGTGCAGCACCTGGTCGCTCGCCGCCAGGCAGCTGTCGCCATAGCTGCGGCCGTTGCCGTAGGGCAGGCTGCTGTGATGGGCGTCGATCACCCGGTCCAGACGCGCCGGCAGCTCGTCGAGCCAAACGCAGCTGTGACCGCGCTGCGGGCTGTGGGGAAACCGTCCCCAGGAATACAGCGGTGTGCTCATGCGGCGAT
>Ga0213820_1000269_pt1 | contig 44893 bp, 36 predicted proteins | sample MC6MC0910MG_FD_179889 | JGI IMG/M metagenome (GOLD analysis project Ga0213820, IMG submission 179889) | Enriched soil aggregate microbial communities from Iowa State University, Ames, United States - MC6-MC0910-MG | ecosystem: Environmental > Terrestrial > Soil > Unclassified | place: USA: Iowa... | reverse complement strand
ATAGGAACGACGTTCTTGGGGCATGGGCGTCCGCTTAAATAGGCTAAAAATGGTGTCCACTTAAATTTAGGTGGACACCATCGCCTTAAGCGACGGTGTCAGGAAGGTGTGTTTGCCGGACGCTTACTGCTTACCAGCGAAATCCCTTCCCTGCCTGTACAGACCTCGCATCCGGTTGCCGCTGCGTCGGAGGCATTGCGCGAGCGAATCAGGGAGCTCATGGATCATGGGATTGAGTCAGGCTGAGGTTGCAAGGCGTTTGAGGGTTACTCGCCAGGCTGTCAGCAAGCACGTTAAGAAGATGTCTTGAGGGTTCCAGGCGCTGAGGCTGCGGCTGGTGACACGGACTTCGCGTGGGCTCAAGAGGTTTTGACCACATGCCGAAAAAAAACTCTTCTACCGGCTAAGGCCAGTGAACGCTTAGCGAACACACTTTGCGCATCCCTTGAGGCCGCGGGCCAACGCGAACGAGTGAAATCCTAAGTGCCTTGGCTAGATAAGCTTTCCCATCAACGAGCTAAATTATTGATTATTGCCGAGCAGCGCGTTTGTTTTTCCTTTGGGGCTTGCTGGCTTTCTCGCTCTTATTTTTCTCACACTCCAATGCTCGACCTGGATCAATTAGCTTCATGATATCCATCGAGCTAAAATCATATTGGTGGGCAAGTTTATCAAGCTCGCCTAAGAACTGAGCGGCTTTCACAACTTCTGGATCACGAAGTAAGGGAGTAATCGCTTCGTATTCGAGAGCAATACGATTACTGAGCGCTATGAACTCTTCGACATTAGTCATTGACCTTCTCCTCGATACGGTGTTCTTGCTCACCGCCCTCAGCATTAGAAACCAACGCTGGCTCGTCTTGATGGGGCTGCCCTAAAGTTGACACTAATGGTTCGTTTAATCTCTGAGCGGAGTGTCTCTGCGAATTTTGGGGAGAATTCACACTACCTGGGGGCGCGGATCGAGGTGATTGCTCTAGCCGCTGAATCATCTCCAGCACTCCAGTATTCGTCTTCGCCTTGAGCTCATCGGCATGAACGTCCGCCCTACTAGTCTCGCCCGAATGCCTTGCGTGAAGCAGGTCGTAAACCTGGCGAAAGCTGTACCCGAAATCCTTCGCTAACGCCTCTAGCCTTAGGTAGAACTCGACATCGAGCTTATAGTCGAGCCCTTCCTGCTGAGCTTTGAGGCTGCGCAAGGCCTGCTCAAGCTCGTATTCCTTAAGCCGGTACTCGACCAATGTATGCGTTCTAACCATAAGCTGCTCCAGCTTCTCACACGGATTCGGGAGGAGACCTGAACAGTATAATCGCCTTCGCAACCGATAAAAACCCTCGTCACTTATATCTAAAAGCTAATATTTTCAGGCATTTAGCACGTGAGCGATGGTTTATGGTGCCATTTGTCAGGTTCGTGATGTCAATCACGTTGCCATTTGAGACTTCACTATGAGCGTTCTTCAAGATCGAGAAAAATCCTAAGGTTTACTGTTGCCTACGCTGCATCAATAGGGGAATCTGGCTTCAAGGGTTCGTATACAGGGGGTGGCGGTATCTGCTGTCAATTAGTGGTTAATATGTGCTTATGAACAGAGAGGACAGCTGTGCAGGGCACCACCAGACCCTGAATGCACCATGCATCATGAGTTAGAAAGTTAGCAATATATGGTTAATATTGCCCATGCTGCGTGAAAATGGATGACGCTGGCTCGCCCCCATACCCATTTAAAATCAAGTAGTTAGTGCCGCGTTTAAACCTCGATACTCAACGGCATTCATGGTTTGGGCTGGATCCGTTCGCTGTCAGAAATACACAGGTGCAGTCGACAATATTCTGAAAAAAAGCATACGCCCTTCACCATCTTGCGGGCAGCGCACCGCTGCGCAATGCGTCACCGTGCCTTCGCTCGCTTAACGCGTCGGGGGGGGGAATCAGATACCGGAGCAGCGACTGATCCATGAACGGCCCACCCGATCACGGCGGGCTCGGCGCGTCAGCAATCGTGCAGACGAAATTTGGGCAGGACTGAATAGCAGCGCAGCGACCATCGCTACATTTGATGATCATACCGCGCCATCTTCAGCATGGCGCAGACAAAATCCAGCTTCTCCTCTGTCGGCTCATCATCACGCAGCCAGCGTATCTTGATACCCAAGTACTGCGCCCATTCAATACCCTTCTTGAAGCTGCGCCGGTCATCATTTTTTGCCGCAAGCTCGACGTACTGATTCACGAGTTTGTATTGGTTTTTGCCTGCGCGGTATTTGGCATTTTCAAATGCTTCTTGGAAATGGGGCATCGCCGCCTCGAACTGCTCTTGACGGTAGTATTAGACCCCACGCAACCAAGGCACCATCCAACACAATTGCTCATCCAGGCCGTAGGCCGTCACCTGGGCAGCATAATCGTCGATCTGCTCCAGCTGGGTGGCTGCACTGCTCTTGAGCTCAAAGCCCTTATTCAGAAGCTCTGCAAACCCCTGGGGCGGGAGAAAGGTGGATTGCCGCCGAAGCAGATCCAGGTGGGTGCAGACTGCGAAAAGACCGTACCGACTCTTCAGCGCTTCGAGCACGTCCTCACGAAATGGCGCTCCTGGACGAGCATCTTCGAGTTGCCACACCTTATCGGCGACAGCGGTCAGCTTGCTGCCAAAGAAGACCCAATAATCTATACAAGCAGTGAGCCATACCAATGAGGCCGACTCCAGGGAATCCTGCTGCGCCATCACGGGTGCAAGCTCAGCTTTGAACTCGCCGACGTCATCGGCAATCCAGACGGAGTATTGGCGAAATTGCTGACACGCGTCGGCGAGGTACTGAGGGTCGTAGGCGCTTGTGATTTCCCTCGCCAGGTAGCTCGCTACCCGAGCAATCATCAACGCGACAAAGATGCTCACTTGCAGCTCTTTGGGTACCTCTCGTCCGTTTTGAGCCAAGGCGGTGAATGACTCTTCAAAATTTTTGAACAGTGCTGGAAGCGCCGGGAGTCGTACACCTCGCGTCCACTTGATGGCACTGTCGAGGTTCTGTTGAAGTGTGTTGTTGTCGCTTTGAGCATTCTTGCCTGGGTAATGGAATTGCGTCTGTGAGAGACCACAGCGCGTGTACGCCCAGCGCATGACCTTTTCCAGTGGCAGTATCTGGCTGGCATCTGAAGCCGCTGTCGGCAGATACCAGAATGTGTCATCTGGCGTTTCAAGGTTCAGATCTGCAAGCCTGTGCTTCAGAAAACTTCGATTCAGCGACACGACCAGTACAGGGATCGCCGTCGTCGAAATGAAGTATTGAACCGATTGCCCTTTGCCCAAGTAGGTACCTTCTTCACTGACTAACCTGTTGTATGCGTCCAGCAGATCGCTGAGTGAATCGCCTATCGCGCTCATGATCTGGATGTTGGGTATGTAGGTTGTCAGGATGTTGCTCAGGCCCTGAATCACCTGTCCAAGGTTTGAAAGCAGCCCACCCTCTTCTTTAGCTAGCCTTGCCAGCTGCTTTTGGATGGCCTTCTTCTGAGTCTCATCGATGTCGTCACGACTGGCTTCCTTACGCGGAAGCACGCCAAAGGCATCGTAGACCAGCTTCACCAACTCGCCTTGGGTGGCGAAGCAAATATTTCGATTCATCTGTAATCCTTGATACCCCGACCAATGATGACCGGGGTGCGCACTCCTAGCGCTGGTTAGGGTTGAGCTGCTTGCCGCGATTGCCATGAACGTGAGCATTCGTCTGATTGTTGCCCGACGTGCCACGATTATTGTTCAACGCACTTGACCTGTCGTTCTGCTGTTGACGCTGCGTGCTGTTGGGGCTGGGTGGCTTGGCCATGACTGCTTCCTGTTGGATGGAAAGAAGGTCGCATGCTAGCCGCCCTGGATAATGCGGTATCTAGGCTTTTTGGAGACGAAATTCGGCTGCAGGAATGATGAGCCTGATCCAGTACATGCGCATGGGCACCCGTACGCTTACCAGCCACCCAGGCACGGAACTGATTAACGAGGGACTGGGCTTCCTGCTTGTAGTGGTCTGAAACAAAACAACATACTGAGTCTGAGGTATGTTCCAGTCTTGACCACCGCATCAAATAACGCCTGGTAATCAGGCGTTATTCTTCACTGGCCTTTAAACCGCTGCGGTTGCGACCTCTATAGGGCCGTCCTTCGTACTCAAGAGCCCATGCAACGCTTTGGAAGTCCGAGTCACTCAACGTTGATTTAGCGTACTCCAGGTAGGCATGCCTCTGGCCTCGGCTGTAAGCCAACCCACCGAGAGAGCATACCTCCTCCCGCGACATAGGAAATGGCAGAGAGTACGGCCTGGCGGTATCGTGGATAAACTTTGCCTCTACCGTATCAATGACGCCAAAACCAATGCCTAGCATCCAGTAAGCAACGGCTACATCCCGAGGGCCGGCCGAGTCAGGCACGAGTTCGGGCGAAGTATCCCCAAGCTGCCTTTTAGTGGCTGCCTGTGGCCTGCTAAGCCTGTAGAAGAAGTAGGAGCGCGCGAATCCTTGCGCTCCGCTGGAATTCGGATCCTGAAGCCAGTAGGACATCAAGAGCTCAGCAGCCAGTGCTGAGGGTGAGGTTTCAGGTGTAAGAGAAAAAAACCAGGTTTGCACTCGTGCTGCCAGCCCCGCGAGGCGTGCACTGTCGGCTTTTGCTTGAGATGAAGACGAGTGCTGAACCGGAAATTGCGTGGTCAGCCTGGAGGCCGGGCTATCTGCGTGTTCAGCAAAAGCCTTCCATGCCTTGTCCAGGATATTGAAGGTTGAGGTCGCCATTTGCCCAAGCAAAACCGGGGCATCATGCCTCGTACAGACGCTAAATCTAGGTCGCCGCCAGTCCAGGCGTAATGCAGGCGCAGAGCCCGCTGCTACGTCAGCCTTGAAGCACTCGGGACAGTAATTCAGCGCCTTGCTGTAAGGAACGAGCGCCAAGCTGCTGCGGCTACCATTGGTATCGCTACTGGTGCCGGTGTTGGTGTTGGTGTTGGTGTTGGTGTTGGTGTTCGAGGCAAGGATATCGCCAACGGTGCCGTTGAGGCTGGCGAGGTTGTTCTCTCGCCTGCCAGATGAGAAATGCTCGCCAACAAAGCGCCGATCCATCGGACTCAACGACTCCAGAATTTCAAGGTTGTCCCACTGCATATCCGGGTCTGCACCGCCTTTGCTGCAGTGGGAAACCAGATAGTCACCTACGTGGTGCCCGATACTATGGCTAAGTGTCTGGGTTTGCCTGGCTATCCAAGAAGAAAACGACTCGTTCTCGACCGCTGGGAGGTGATGGCAAAATACGATTTCCGGCCGTTCCAAATCATGCCGTTCAAGCTCCTGCCTTGCCACCATAAGCCTTTCGCTATGAGAATCTTCGCCCCGTTTGCCGTTCAGCCCACCGGTGTGTCCTTCAATCCCTTGGCCTTCAGTTTGTAGTGCTACTCGACCGGCCGCTTGGCGATCTTGGCTTACCACTTTTTGGCTTGCGGCTTTGCGGCCTTTTTGAGGCTGAAGTAATGGCCTATTGTCCTCTTGATGGCTTGGGAACCCTACCTCATCAGCTGTCCACATCATGAGTTGCTGGCCGTCACGATGAGAAGTGGTTGAAGCTTTTTCCATGATCTGATGCAAAAGCGCTGTAACAGCGGAGCCGACCCTGCCACTGGACTGGGCGTATACGGCATCTACATCCAGAGACTCAATGCGATCAGGTGGGCATGGAGGCAGCAAGCGAAGCGCGACACTGGTGATGAATTGGCCGAACTTGGCACTGGCAGGCATTGGGTCGAGCCTCACCTCGCGGTACCTCAAGGAGTAACGCTGCAGTGAATGAACCAGCCAGCCCATGCGAGTGGCTGCGCCAAAGATAACGAACCGCCCTCTCCTACTGATTCGCATGAGTTGGATAATCAATGCTGCGTTATCATCTTGAGCGGTGTCGCCAGTGCCGTAGATGTCCGCATCGTGAGTGATGAAACAGCCGTAATTACGTGCCTCCAGCACCGCGATCTGTAGAGCACTGAGGCCTGATGCGGATGACCCCGGCGTATTGCCAATACCTGGAGGGATTTTGAGCGCTGCATCCAAATTTGCCTTGAAGCTGAACGGCTCCAACGCCGATATCTTGTCCATCTCCAAGACTTTTCGACCTGCTGTACGCAGCTTCCGAGCAAGGCAGAGACCAAGCGCTGTAGCCCCGCATCCTGGCTCACCTAACACAAGCAGCACCTCAGGAACCGCTTCCTGCGGTGCGTTATGACTGGCTGCTAGGATGTCTGCTGAGTTGTCTTCATGCGTGTGATTCGCCCCTGAAACACTCTCTTCGGAAGCCATAAACCTGAAGCACTCGTTCAGAGCGTCCTGGTTTCCAGATGCCTCAGACCAGAAATCATGGCCGTCATGATTGTCATGGGCCTGGTCGGGTTTGTGGGCCTTGTGGTCTTTGTGAGTCTCATCACGCATCAAGGGCGAGCTCCAATTGCGGGGCTACAGAAATTTGCAGGAACGGTACAAGGTCGCGGCCTGTGCACCACCTCCGCTTAGCCCGATACTCCGGCCTCCGGTGGCGGCATCTTCCGGGTTTCGAGCCTGGCAAGTGCTGCATTGATGCCTTGCATCGAATTCCGAGCGTTCCTGATACTCTCGGCGTTGATGTATTCTTGACCGCTCTCCACGGCCATTCGACATGCCTCCCTTAAGACATCAGCGACAGCGCGGCGTGAGCAGTATTGCTCTTGAACATGTTTAACTGTGATCGTAGTTAGTGTTGCGTCATGTAACGCTTTAAGAAATTCGTCGTTGATGACGGACTGTTGAAGCAGCGGCATGTAGCAGAGGTAGCCTTTTACAAACGACTCCCCTTCGTAGTTGGGTTTCCACCCGGACAATTCAGCCGTGCGAAGATTGAATCGAGTCAGAAGCGTTGCGTCTTCCATGAAGACGTCGTTCAGGCCGTCTGGCGTTCCACTCAAGATCACATTCATTTTCCAATCGGGCCCAGCAAGGCCTTTGATAGCCCCATGCTCACGATTGAGTCTCTTCTCTGTTAGGGATTGGTGGAGCAATGAGACTTCATCTACGAACACAGCGCGAATGTTGTTTTCCCGGATCAGGTTCTGGGCCAATACGACGTCACGGTATGACAAAGTAAGCGGCCGTTTGTGGAATTTTTTTCCTACCTCCGCTAGGAACAACTTCATGATGTTCAGGTTGGCGATATTCTCGGTAAGGTCAATGTAGATCACCTTGCCAGCCCAATCAGTCTTTGGCATGGAGCTTTGGGTCTGCCAGCGTTGCCCTAACAGCGACTTGCCCAAACCTGGGTGGGCTTTCAGGGTCATACCGGGATTAGAAGTACACCTGGGCAACTCAACCAAGCGTTTAGCGCTAAGCTCTGCAGCCATCGCCGTAGGATGCATGAGAAAAATCTCCCGCGTGCAGGCAAGCGCTCGTGCCTCACGTGGAAGGTCAAGGAGCTTAAGGGTATTGTCGCTGAGATGATTCATAGGTCGTCGTCTCCCATCATCGGTGGCGCAGGGCCGCGTTGTTCTGGGCCAGAGCGTGCGGTTGGTGTATTGGTCTTGCTTGCGTTGTTAAGCCGGTTAACCATTAAGTCATTTGAACTGGAAGTTAACGCTGCCGGTGCAGGCGCGTCGGAAGGCTTAATCAATCCTGGGAACAACGAATTCAAAGCTTCTTCTTGTAAGGCGCGGGACTCGTCCAACCGCCGCTGAGTCCTAATACTCAACAGCCCCTTCATCAACTTGTCCTGCGCACGAACAAAAGCCAGCCCCAGAATAGTTAATTGTGATTTCCCCTGACCAAAATTCCTTTTAATATTCCATTCCCACATGGTTTTAGGAATTCGGGCTAAGTTATTGTTGATGAGTTCAACCTCATGCCAACTCCCTTTGTGCTCCACCCATGCGCGGTGAATATTATTATGATCTATTTTGAGCCTAACTGGCTTGCCAACCTGATTTGTGTATGGGCCGACGTCATAAAGCAGCTCAATCGTTAAGATCCCTTCGCGCCGAACTTTGATATGTCGCTCATGGAGCATATCAATCCAGAAATGCTTGGGATCTGGTAACATCCTAGGAACTTTAATAACTCCATCGTACACTCCAAAGCTGTCACGCCACAGTTGGTTTGGAGTGAGGCGGTCATTACCCGAATACTCATGCCATATGCAAATCTGCGTTATAATTAAAACGAAAAGATCTCTTATGGTATACGTAGCCATCGCCTGAGGATTTTCCCCGCGCGCTATCTTTCGATTTGAAGCAATAGCGCCTCTCAGGCGCTGCATAAATAGCGGGTTTATCTTCCCAAACCCACGCTCTACCTTCCCACCACTTTGAGGGCGTATTCTACGCTGTGGGATAATATTATTTCTATCAAGACCGGCAAGGACGGTCTTTGCATTCAAATCTCCACCCCCGTCAACCCTATAGTTTTCGCCCGCGCCATACTGCATCCAGAAAAAATCTTCTGCCAGACCAAACTGCTTTAGTAACTCATCTTTTGGCTGTATTGCCATTAGCATGGCGTCAGCTAACGTGTTTCGTGAGGGCGCACCAAAACTCAGCGCAAAACCTAGAAATGATCTGGTATGGTCATCTACGACGATAGTCAAATTCGGCCGACCCAGCCATTTTCCCGTCTCAGTATCTATTGCGTGACAATCTAACGGGCTGTTATCCGCGTGTATCACTTGAAGAGCATGGGTGGTTTTATTACCATACGTGAAGGTATCAAATTTATCACGCGCTGCCTTCGAACCCTTTTCATTGGCAAGTGCTTCACGTTCGGAAATATTCTGTTTATATCTACGTCTGATAGTTGCAGCAGAGGGACGATTTTCGTTATCTCCACCAAACTCCGCTAGCGTGCTATTGACCACTGCCTGTAGATTGCCGCTCGTGCCCAAAGGAGTTTCGGCGGCCAGCCTAGCCATGAGGGCCTCGTCTTCTTCGCTGAACTGAGTTTGCCCTTTACGTCTTCCAGGCTTTCCTGGTACCAAGCTCTCCCAACTAGGCCACTTCCGATACCTGGCTATAAGATCGTTGAGAACGGTATCGCCTATCCCCAACTGCTCTTTGGCCAACGCTTTGTCAGACTTTGTAATTTTCTCCAGCTCACACAGAGGCTTAATGACACGTTCGCGCGCTCTGGCAACAAGAACTTGATCATTATCATATCGTGAGGCTGGCTTGGATTCCTCAGCCTTCGCGGCCTGTTCAGTCTCGTAGGCAAGGACTTCGGCCCGGAGCCGCTCAGTGATATCTGCCGACAGCTTTATGAAGCTGTCACGATGCGCCTTGAATGGGGCTTCTACTTTGTCCGCAGACTGAAGCAGGTAGCTATTGTCCTGAGGGTCAAAATCCAGTACAGAAAAAATACCACTGCGCTCTTTGAGAAAAACATTCTCGCCTACTGAAAATTCCATGGCAGTTAGCATCGACCGCTTTGAAGTTTAAAGGCTTTCTGGCGCTTCTTGGAAAACACCTCAAGCCTAGCGCGAACTACTTTTAATGTTGGAGGCTCTATGCCGACGATGTCGCAAATATGTTGCACATGTCTCCAGCACTCAGGCGCAGTATAAAATCGATAATAGGATCGCTCATACTCTCTGTGAATAATGTAGGTAGTTAGTGGCAGTAAGCGATAACCGGATGAGGTCTCTTCAATCATGCTGGAGTACTCAGCGATAACTGCCTCTATGCCATCCAAATATTCATTAGCAATGGTATGGGGTTGTGGCTGTGGTTGTGCGAGCCGGTGCTTTTTCACCTCGTCGTGCATGTGTTTCTCAAAGTCCTTCCAGCCTTCATCCAGGACACGTACGCGGGAGGGGTTTAGGGAGAAACGGTGGCCGTCTGAGAGCCTGCAGAGCTTGATGGTGTCACGGGGTGGGCGGTGGATGCTCTCGATCACCAGCAGATCCGGGCCTAATTCTGATGTGGCGAACGCACCTACGTAAGTCATCGAGACCTCCAAAATGAGCGGGGATCAACGGATGGATTGATCCCATGGAGGCAAGCCTAGCTGCTCTTTTGGAGGACGATGGTGCCGCTTGTCCAAATAGCCGGAGATATGTAACCTATTGATTCATATAGATTGTATTCCATTAAACACCGTTTATTTGTGACAAATGACCGGAGTTTACTGACAGAAAATTTTCTGGGCTTTATTTTTCAAGGGGATGAGGGACGACCGGGGGTAGGTGAAATTGGACAGTATTGTCTGGTTCCACCAACCTACGAACGCGATTCCACAAACCCCCGAACTCCTCATGAATCATCGGTCTCATCACGCACTCCATCCAACATCTCAGCTTCCGTTTCACAAACCTGCGAAGCCACGCCACTACCAAAATCTCGTTACCCAGATTCCTTGCTCCGTCTGACCCCGCATCCCGAACATCCAATCTGAGATCTGATCAGAATCCCAAACGAAGATCACTCAGCCAAATCCTGCGCTATACCTTCTGCATGAGTTCTTGAACGCGCGCCAAGCAAACCTCGGTACAAACCTGCTCAACGTCGACGCATTGAAACCAGCACCAAGCGAGCATCAAAACCTAGCCAGCATGAAACCATGATCAAGAACAGCATCATTTTAGGGAATACCTGGAGTTCCTGATCCGCCCACCGACAACCTGGTGCTCATCCGCATCGCGCATGAAATACGAAGGGATCTCGAAAAACAGCTGCGCGGCCGTCCCTCCAACTGACCTGTTTGATGCTTTATCCGAGACAAAGCAGCGCGCGTTCCACAGTCCTCGGGAGCTGGATTGGCCTTTGATAAACTCGCGAGCGGTGCTCTGCCCACGCTGCGGTCTGAGCAGATTTTGCTATATATCGCGATAGCTGGGTTTTCTCGCATCAGGCTCGGCGAAGTGCAGACCTTGAACCAATTTCGTCGGGGAACCAAAGAGGATTATTATTTTGACCAAAGCAAAGCCGCCAAGGGGGTAGTTTCAATCGAGTTGGACGCAGATTTTATTTTTTATTTGAAGCGTTATCTGATTTTCAACCAGGTCGACCTTGAATGCGAGTTCCCTCCACTGCCGGTTTTCCCGACCAACAATGGCGAGTTCGGTTACTCTCTGGACGTGGTACATCAGCACATGGCGTTTTTTAGAAACGCCTTGGCTGACCTGGCAGCGCTTTGCGCAGATCCCAACATTAAAGCGTGTGAGACGAAATTCAGGCGAATGTCATTTGCCTCGATCCGCAGGTATTCGCTCTATACGTGGAGAAGGCGACGACGTAACCTTCGATGGCCGGCCCCAGCGCAATAATATAGGAATGGTACCCCGGCCTCTTCACCGTCAACGCCAGTCGACCGCCCTCCTTCCTCTGCGTTCCGAGGTTGAGCCTGCCGTATTTTGAGTCGGTGATCCTTGCCGTTGACCGACGTCCAGACCGCCGCAATATCACCCGCGTTGAACCGCACCGACACCTTGTCACCAGGATGCAACCAGGCTGGTAGATGCGTATAGCGTTGTCCGTGCAAGATGATACCGGCACCTGTGACTGCTAAGGTTCTGGTGTTAGAAGTCATGCTAACCCTCCTCAAAACGATTCAACTTCGCACATGTCGGCATAAAGGATTACGAGTGCAACGCTGTTTAATATCAGGGTAGAACTAATCTGTCATATGTCAAACTTGCTGATCAGTCGCCGGAGTGAGGAAAAAACATAAAAGTATTTAATGTATTGATCTGAGGTAGGAAGTTCTGGGTTTTTGTAACTTACACGTATTTTAACCAGTTTCTTCACAAGTGTTCTTGCGCAAGTAAATTGAGCGACCTATATTGCGTGATAGCAACGCGGTGAGTCGGGCAGACACCGGAAAAACCGGTCGCATGGTGCAAAGGGCGGGCTGCTCCAGTTGGCAGCATTCGGCCTATGCCTTTGAGCAGCAGCACCTGAAGTTGCCAAACAATGACAGTAAAAGACATCAATATGTACATCCTCTATTTTTTTTGCCTAACTTTGGACAACTAACTGGCGGCAAAATCCAAATCACACCCATTATTGCAATCCGCTTCAAATCGCGACACACCGACAAGTAATTGCCAAATTGGCAATACTTCCCCGGCTTGATTCGACGCCCAACAAGATGCAAGATATGTTTACCGTCTCGCAGATAAAAACAACAGGGGTTTTTGAAGTGTCTTATAGTATTGAAGTTAGCTATCTTGAGAAAGAAACGATCGCCAAGGTGAATATCTGGAGTGTCAGTGAAGAATCACGAGCCGCACGGAGCTCTCAGTTTCAGTGCATCGGCTGGCTTCTGGATATTTTCTCATTAGTACGAAGCAAAGTAAGGGAAATAGATTTGATCAATCCGGAGTATGAGCAGGAAGCTCTGGAGAACATTGCGCAATTAAGCTCAACCCAGGCGGCTGCCCTGCTCTCCCTGGAAACAATCAAAGAGCGATTTGAATACGTGTGGGCGATCATCAACGACGAGTCCGCTTATTACTTTCTGTATAAACAAAAGCACTTCACCTGGAACGGGATACGCCAACCCAATCGCAATCTGCTGTTGTGGCGAGATGAGTCCGTGGACGGGCTGAAAACCGGACATACCGAGGCAGCGGGCTACTGCATGGTCACCTCTGCCCTGCGCGACGGCCATCGATTGATCACGGCAGTATTCGGCTCCACCTCGATGAAAAATCGAGCCAATGACGCTGAAAAACTGCTGAGCTACGGCTTTCGCTTCTTCGACTCCCAGACGTATGTGAAGGCGGCTCAGGTCCTGTCCAACCCGATGCTCTGGAAAGGTGAAGACCGAACGCTGCCCGTAGGGTCGCTGGATGATATCGCCCTGACCCTGCCAAAAGATCGGAATCGCAAGGTCGATGTTCGCGTCAACATCGACCACCCTCTCGTCGCCCCCATTGCCATGGGAACCGTGGTTGGCAGCCTTGATCTGTACGACTGCGACAAGAAACTGGTGACGCGGCCTTTGATCGCCTTGGAAGAAGCGCCTGCGGGCGGCTGGTGGAAGCGTACCTGGGACAGCCTGCGGTTGTTCTTTCTGAACATGTTCGCAACAGAGGACGCCACCGGAGCATGACGCTCCGCCACCGTTCCCAGGCGGCAATGAACCTCCCTGGCCAGTACATTTTTTCTGCGCGCTGTAACCTGAGCCTGAACACAGCGAAACTACCTGGGTCTGGTGGTTGCTGCTGCTGGACTGTTGCTAGTGTTGTTGTTCCAAAGAATGGGCATCGGTAAGGCGTACGCCTACCTGTTACCCGCGCGCACCGGCAATCCAGCCGGGCCTTCGCGCTTTGCGCAACAACTCAACCAACGTATGCGAGATTTCAGTTTCATCCGGAATCGGATAACACGGAGTTTTGGCTACCACTCACCACGTCTCACTTAAGCAAAGGGGCTTCTTGGTGCCGGAATGATGAGGTTTAGCACCAACCACCACGCCGTCAAACCGGATTTATCTTTTTTTCTGTAATCCCATTTAACTTGCTGAAAATATGCGATATTTATTTTTAACTGACTCGCTGGTCAGTTATTGAAAATAAGAATTACGTTTGATTTATTCATATTTTTAACTCTACACGGCCTCAAACCCGTACTTTCTGAGGGGCGGAGCCTGGCCTGGGTTTTAAATGCAGCTAACACCTGTCATTCCTGGCTCCCAGGATCGCGAATCTTTCATATCCCTTAAAAGAATATTTATTTAATTAAATATACCATCTGTTCATATGGATCCGTTCAATGAACAGAACGAGAACTGACCGGATGTTCGATCAGCAACATACGCAAGACACTCAGCACCGCGCTTGGTTTCTCCAACATGAGTTGATGCCCACAGGCGGGCAGCACATCGAAACGTGCGTTAGGCAAATGTTCAGCCAACGCCCGACCACTTTCAGCAGGCGTCAAACCGTCCCAGTCGCCTGCGAGCACACACACTGGCAGTTCCAGTGCACCCAATTGTTCAAGCGTCGGCCAACGGGCCTGTGAGGTCAGCGCCTTGAACACGTAAAGCTCATTGCGCTCGGTCAGTTTGTCTTCATAAGCGACCAGCGCCGGATTGGCCTGCGGATGCCATGCGCGCAACCGAAAACTGCGGGCTAGCCAGGGCCTGATGAGAGTTAGCGCCCATGCAGGCAAGGAAAGCAAACCTGGTCTGAAGGCGGGACGAGTGAGCAAGGAGCCCAGTAACAATGCCGACTCCACCTGCGGACCGGGTCGTGCTGAACACAAGCGGCTCAACACGCTGAGGGTCAGACCCGTTCCGAATGAGTGAGCGACCAACACGTTACGCGGCCCTGAGTAACGGCTCAGGATTGCCAGATAGTCCTCCACCAACTCATCCCAGGCGTACGCAGCAGGCTGGTCAGGCTTGGGGCTGTCACCGTGCCCGTAAAGATCCCATGCCACCAGGGAGTAACCTTCGTTTGCCAGCGTCTGCCATTGGATACGCCATTGATCCTTGTTGCCACCGGCACCGTGGCAGAAAAACACCACCGGGGCATTGGCCTTGCGACCAGCATGAACGGCGACATCAAGTACCCGCCCCGGACGAATCTCGACGGCGGTTCCGACGATGATCGGTTGGTGCAATGGAATGACTGGATCAGGCATAGGCCCGTGCTCCCTGCATTGAATTGGATGTTTGAAGGCCAAGATGCTCACGCAGCGTTCGACCCGTGTAATGCTCGCGCACCAGTGCGCGACGGCGAAGCTCGGGAATGACACCGTCGACGAAGTCGTCCAGCCCCGTGGGCAGGCTCGGCGGCATGATGTTGAAGCCGTCAGCGGCGCTGGTGAGAAACCAGTACTGCAGTTGATCGGCGATAGATTCGGCTGTGCCAACCACTACCCAATGACCACGGGCGGGGGCCATGCGCAGGTACAACTGGCGGATACTCAACCCCTCACTGCGTGCAACGTCCAGCAGGAGGTGACGGCGGCTGACACCGGATTGCGTGTGAGGAAGATCCGGCAGCGGACCGTCGAGGGGATATTGGCTGAGATCGTGCCCTCCAGCGATGTCCGACAGCAACGACAAGCCAACCTGAGGATCGACCAGGTCCTGCAGTTGGCGCAAACGCGCGTCGGCCTCGGCCTGGGTCGCACCGACGATAGGCATGACGCCGGGCATGATCTTCAACTGTTCAGGTGTGCGCCCGACCTGCAGCATGCGCTTTTTCACATTGGCGTAGAACGATCGTGCGCCTTCGACCGTCGACTGCGCGGTGAATAACACCTCAGCGTGAGCGGCAGCGAACGCCTGGCCAGACTGAGATGCCCCGGCAAATACCTGAACCGGATCCACCCCCTGCTCTGCCCAATGCTGACGAACCTCGCGCAAGAAATGCACCGCGTATCGATACCGATCAGCGTGATCGTAATGTTGATCCCGATTGAAATTGAGGGCTTCCATCGCATTGCTGGAGGTGACCAGGTTGCAGCCAGAGCGCTGGCCGGATAGCCGCTCCAGCGAAGCGAAGCTTTCAGCTACGCCCTCCACCGAGTTGTACGAAGTCGTAGCGGTAGCGATGAGGCCGATGTGGCTCGTGACCGATGACAGGGCCGCCAACAAGGTCAAAGGTTCGAAATGCTCAGTGCGTGACATTCGGCTCAGGGCATCCTGCCGTCCTGGCAACATGGCCAAGGTGTCGGAAAGAAAGATTGCATCCATCCCTCCTCGCTCAGCGGTGGCGGCAAGGTGACGATAGTGATCCAGTTGCAATCCGGCATCGGCCTGCGCCTGGGGGTGTCGCCAACCGGCGATGTGGTGTCCGGTGGCCATGAGGAACGCATTCAGGCTCATGTGTCGGGGGGGACGATTCATCTTCAAGAAACTCACGAGAGCGCCTCCGGGCATGCCTGCAATCGGCCGGCAGGCGCGCTCGGCAACGCATCCAGCAACGAACGGGTGTAGGCGTGAGTGGGGTGTGCGAAGACGTCCTGGGTCGGGCCGACTTCCAGCACGCGCCCCTGGCGCATGACCGCAATACGGTCACACAGCCGCGCAGCAACATGCAGATCGTGCGTGATGAACACCAGACTCAGTTTCAATCGCCGTTGCAGGTCTTCGAGCAACTCAAGAATCTGTACTTGAATCAACGCATCCAGCGCCGACACGCACTCGTCGGCGATCAGTACACGGGGTTGCAGTGCCAAGGCCCGGGCAATCCCGATGCGCTGACGCTGCCCCCCCGAAAACGCCTGGGGGTAGCGATAGAAGGCCGTTGCAGGCAAACCCACCAGCTCCAGCATGTTGAAGGCGATCGCCCGCGCCTGTTCGGCAGGAATGCCATGTGCCAGCAGACCGGTCATCAGAATCTGCCCGACCCGTTGGCGCGGATTGAGGGAGGCGAAGGGATCCTGAAAGATCATCTGCACGTCACTGCGCCGAGCACGCAGGTGTTTTTCGGGAAGCCCTGCCACTTCTTCGCCAAACCAGCGAACCTGCCCACTGTCCGGGCGCTGAAGGCGGATCAATACGCGCCCAAGCGTCGATTTGCCTGATCCCGACTCGCCGACGATCCCCAAGGTTTCACCTTCCCGAAGGCGCAGATCGACGTTATCGAGCGCCTGCACCCTCCGGCGCTGCCCCCATCCGTGGGAGCTCTTGAACCCATGGCTGACCTGATGAGCCGCCAAGAGTTCTGGGGCGTCAGCAGGCAGTGTTCGTGGCTGCGCGGCCACTGGCGTCGCCGCAGCAACCAACTTGCGCGTGTAAGGTGCCTGAGGCCGATTCAGGATTGCGTGCGCACTGCCCTCTTCCACCTGATGACCTTTCTCCAGTACCAACACCCGATCAGCGACCGCCCGAACCACCGAAAAATCATGAGTGATGAACAGCATCGCCATGCCTTTTTCCTGCTGAATCCTGCGCAGCAAGGCGATGATTTGCGCCTGGGTGGTGACGTCCAGCGCCGACGTTGGCTCGTCGGCAATCAGCAACTGCGGATCGAACGCCAGCGCCATCGCAATGACCACGCGCTGCCGCTGGCCACCCGACAACTGATGGGGATAGGCGCGGTACACGCGTTCAGGTTCAGGCAGCCCCACATAAGCCAACAGCTCGATAACCCGTGCACGGCGCTGCTGTTTTAGCGTCACGCCATGATCCAACAACACTTCGTCGATCTGGCGGCCCACGCTCAATAACGGGTTGAGGGCGCTCATCGGCTCCTGAAACACCATGCTGATTCGCCGCCCGCGCATCTGCCGTACGTGCTCTTCGCTCAGGGTCGACACATCCAGCCCCTCGAAAAGAATACGGCCCGACTGCACCTGTACCCCTTGCGGTAGCAGACGCAAGATCGCACTCGCCAGCATCGATTTGCCAGAGCCCGACTCCCCGACCACACATAGGCACTCACCGGCACGAACCTGCAACGTCAGGTCATGCAGAGCGTGACTGCGGTCTGCTCCGGCGGGCAATGAAATACGCAGATTCGTCACATCCAACAGCGTTTGTCTGGCCTCGCTCATGGGTCGATACCTCCCCGGTCCGGCAACTCGAATGCCACCCGCAGCCCTTCACCAAGACGATTGACCGCCAGCACGCAGAGCATGATGGCAAGGCCGGGCAGCACACTCATCCACCACGCCTGACGTAACAGGTTGCGCGACGCATCGATCATGTAGCCCCAGCTCATGGCTTCGGGGTCACCCAGCCCGAGAAAGGCCAACGCCGCTTCCGTGAGAATCGCCGTGCCCATGATGAACGACATCGTGACCAGCAGCGGCGCCAGCGCATTGGGCAGGATTTGCCGGAAAATGATCGCCGAGGGCTTCTGACCCAGCACAACAGCCGCCTGGACGTATTCGCGCTGGCGCAAGGTCATGAACTCGGCCCGCACCAGCCGCGCGACGGGTGGCCACGCCACCATGGCGATGCCGATGACGACCGACGCAAGCGAAGGCTCCAGAACCGCGACCAACAACACAGCCAGTACCAGTTGCGGAATGATCTGGAAAAACTCGGCGATCCGCATCAACGCGTCATCCACCCAACCGCCGCTGTAGCCTGCCAACCCACCGATGCCGAACCCCACCAACAGCGTCGCGAGTGTGGACAGCACCCCTACCGCGAGTGAGATCCGCGCGCCGTAGATCAAGCCACTGGCGACGTCACGTCCCAGCATGTCAGTGCCTAGCCAGTGAGCACTCTCGACCAAAGGCTGCATCAACGGTCGAGCGTTCATCTCCCAAGGTGAGGCGACGCCCAGCCAGGGTGCAGCTGCGGCCAGTACCGTCAACAAAACGAGAAACGACAGTCCCGCCAGGGCACTGCGCTGCTTGAGAAAGCGACGCAGCACAGGCCCATCGAGCCAATAGGCATCCCCCTTCATGAGCGTTGCCCTCCTGCACCAATACGCGGATCAATGACACGGCACAGCAGATCCGTAAGCATGTTGAACACCACAACCAGCACCGAGATCACCAAAAACACCCCAAGCAACAGTGGGTAGTCACGCTGAGTGAGGGCGTCGTACAGCAACCGCCCGATGCCCGGCCAGGCGTACACGACCTCGATCAACAACGAACCACTGGCCAACTGCCCCAGTTGCAAGCCCGCATAGGTCACCACCGGCAGCAGCGCATTGCGCAGCACGTGGTCGTAAAGGATTCGGCCAGGCTTCAGCCCTTTGGCCCGTGCGGTACGAACGTACTCTTGGTTCAACGACTCCAGTACCGCAGAGCGCGTCAACTGCACATACAGCGCCAGGAACATGAAGCTCAGTGACAGCGCAGGCAGCAGCAGGTGGCTGGCGTAGTCCAGCACCCATCTCCAGCCATGCAGCTCGACACCCACGGACGCCATACCGAATGCTGGCAACCAGTCCAGCAGCACTGAAAAAACCAGCACCAACAACAGCGCCAACCAGAACGACGGCGTGGCGTACAATACCAGGGCAGCGTGAGAGATGAACCGATCCGCGATCCCGCGACGACGATGGCTCAGCGCCGCCAATACCCCCATGGCCACGCCGATCAGCGCGGACAACAGAAACCCTGACCCCATCAGCAATAACGTCGCAGGCAGGCGCTCGGCAATTAGCGACCAGACCGTCGCCTGATTGCGATAGGAGTAGCCCAGGTCCAACTGCGCGGCGTGACGCAGATACGTCCACAATTGCTGCGCCAGCGGCTGATCCAGCCCCATGCTGTGGCGCAGGTTCTGGATGTACTGCGCGTCATCAACGCCCGCCTCGCCCGCCATCAGCGACGCCGGATCACCCGGAGCCAGCCGCACGAGGCAAAAACTGATGATCAGCACCCCCAGAATCACCGCCAGGGCACGCCCCAAGCGCCTGCCAAGATAGGCGATCCAGGTCATGGTGCCTTACGCTCCAGATACACGCTGTCATAACTCTCGTTGAGGCTGGTCGCCGTTTGCAGCAGGTTCTTGACTTCGCTGTGATAGAGCGTCGGGAAACGCATTTCAAAGATCGGCGCAATCGGCAGATCCTCATTCAATTGGTTTTCCAGCTCGCTGTAGGACTGGGTGCGTTCCGGCCCTTCAGGTTGATTGGCCACCTGCTGCCACAGCGCATCCGTCCTGGCACTGACGTAACCACCGACGTTGCCGAAAGGCGAGGTTTTGACGATGTTGTCAGAACGGTACAGGTAGGAATTCACCAGGTACGGGTCGCCAATCTGAAAGGTGAAGTTGTAGGTCAGATCGAAGTCCCAATTGCTCACACGCTGAAACCAGGTTGCCGCGTCGGAGGTCACCACATCGACCTTGAAACCCAACGGTTGCAGCGATGCATTCGTGTATTCGGCCAGCCGCTCCCAGGCACCGCCCTTCTCTCCGTTGAGCAGCCTGATGTGCGTCTTGCTGACGTCCACGCCCGATTCTTTGATCAGGGCACGGGCTTTGGCCAGGTCGTACCCATACTGCGGCAGCTTCGGATCGTGATAAGGCGTGTTCGACGCGAAGGCACCTTGAGCGACTTTTCCTGCGCCGAAGAAAATGTTGTCGACCACGAACTGGCGATTCAACGCATACACAATCGCCTGGCGCACTTTGACGTTATCCAGCGGCGGCTTGCGCACGTTGAACTGCAAAAAAGCCAAGCCTGCATACAGCTCATACCCTTTGTCACTGGACACGACGCCGGGCAGCGCGCTGAGCCTCGACAAGTCTGCGTAGTCAGCGTCGCCGCTGCGCAGCACCTGCACGTCGTCGCGCTCGAAGGCAGCGGCGCGGGAGGTGGCGTCCGGCAAGACATGAAAGACGATCTCGTCCAGATGGGGCAAACCCTGGATCCAGTAATCCGGGTTCTTCACGAGGCGGATATAGGCGCCGCGTTTCCACTCCTTGAACACGAAAGGTCCCGTGCCGACGGGATTGAGGTTGTAGGGGTTATTGCGGTAATCGGTGCCTTCGTACAGGTGCTTGGGGACGATCGGACGCAGGCCACTGCCCAGCGAAGACAACAGCGGCGCGAACGGCTTTTTCAGGTGAAACACGACTTGCAGCGGGCCGGTCTTATCGATGGACGCCACGTACTCGGCGAAGATGTCACCCTGTCGCTTGTCAGTCTGCGGGTAGAAGTCCTTGAAACTGAACACCACATCGTCCGCCGTGAACGGCTGACCGTCATGCCAGCGCACGCCTTCCTGCAAGTCGAAGGTGTACGTCAGGTGATCCGGGGAAATGCTCCAGTGCCGTGCCAGCACAGGTTGTGGTTCCAGTTGGGTGTTGAACGTCAGCAAGCCCTGGAGAATCTTGCCGCTGACGTACTGCGTGGACACGTGGGTCACTACCGCATGGCTCAACGATGGGGGTTCGGGCTGAGACACGAGATTGAGTACGCCACCGTCTTTGGCATTGGCGTCTGCATCTGCCCACGCCGCCCCCAGATGTAAACAGGCAATGGCGAGCACGATGGATGCCAACGCGCGTAGAGGCCGCCACGATACGTTCGATTCCGACGCGTTCGTGCGAGAAGAAAGAGAGAACAGTTGCAGCATGGAGACTCCCGGCAGGTACAAAACATCGATACCGGGAGATAGCAAGCGCTGTGCCACGGCTCAAAAGCCTTGCGCTGACTGGCTTTGAGCGGCATAGGGGGATTCGCGTGATGAAATATCCACACTCATTCAAGCAGCGTGTGGAAAATGCAGCAGCGCAAAAGGGCCGCCGTTGTACGCCGGGCCACTGAAGATGAGGGTACGCCACACTGGCACAGGCTTTGCGAAAGACCTGGCACATTGTTTACGAGTGTTCACGCATGCCCTTTGATTACCTCGGCAACCCGATCGACACCGATCGGGCCGACACCGCCGCCGCTATCGACGACTTCGTACAAGGCTTTCTCGGTTACGAACCCCGCGCAGAAAACATCATCGCGGCGGCCGACCAGGACGCTGAGTCAGCCTTGGCCAACGCCCTCGCAGGCATCCTCATGATGTTCATCGAGTCGCCCCAAGGTCCTGCGCTGGCACAGACCTATCGACAGCGCGCTCATCAGGCCGACCCGACGCCGCACAGCCGTGCACGGACCTACCTTCACGTGCTGGACGCCTGGACACGGGATGACATCGCGCAGGTCATCGAGTTGAGCGAAGCGCTGGTGAGCGCGCATCCACGCGATCTGTTTGCGGTAAAGCTGAATCAATACCTGCACTTCAATCAAGGCGACTGGCCTGCCATGCTGCGTATTGCGTTGCGCGCCGTTGCACATTGCGAAGACATCCCTCATGCCCATGGCATGCTGGCGTTTGCCTATGAGCAGTGCCATCTGCTGCAAGAGGCTGAACTTGCCGCGCGCCGGGCACTGGCGATGTTACCGGGCGAACCCTGGGCGCAACACGCGCTGGCCCACGTTCTGCTGACTGAAGGGAGAATTGCCGAAGGTACAGAGTTTCTCGAACACGTCAGCGCGGGCTGGACGGGCCTGAACTCATTCATGTACACCCATAACTGGTGGCATCTGGCACTGTTTCATCTGGCACGAGGACGTCATGAACGCGTGCTTGAAATCTACGATCGACACGTCTGGGGCATCCTCCCGGAATACTCTCAGGACCAGATCGGCGCCGTCTCGCTGCTGGCACGTATCGAGTTGGCAGGCATTGATGTCGGCAGCCGCTGGCAAGCCCTCGGGGACTATTTGCTCGCACGCACTGGCGATACCGTACAACCCTTCCTGAGCCTGCAATACCTCTACGGACTGGCCAAGGCCGGTCATGCCGAACCCGCGCAACAACTCTTGCAAGCAATACACACACAGAGCGAAAGCGCCCCCGAGCACTCTCGGCACGTGTGGCGGGACATCACGATGCCCGTCGCCGAGGGCTTGCTGGCCCATGTGGCAGGTGACCACGTGCACAGCGCACGCGTGCTCGGCAACGTCATGCCCGCCCTCAATGGCATTGGCGGCAGTCATGCCCAGCGCGACCTGTTTGCCCTGATCGAACTGGATGCACGGCTGAACGCCCGCGACTGGCTGGCGGCCCAGCAGATGCTGGAGCTACGGCGTCGCTACGACCCATGGGATGTGCCCACCAATACCGCACTGGTCAACGTCTATCACGCACTGGGTCTGCCTGGCGAAGCGCAGCGCGCGGCACTGCGCATCGAACAAGCCCTATAAACCGTCAGGCTGACGTGCCAGGTAAACACCTTTGGCAATCGCCCTGGCCACGCAATCGGCAGCCGCCGAGCCGATGCGCCCTACGTCCACCTGACGCCTGGCGCCACTGGCGATCTCCAGCGCACCGGAGGCCAAGGCAAACACCGTGTCACCATCAAATGGCAAATGAGCAGGCCGTACCGCTCGCGCGATCCCGTCCTGCGCCATGATCGCCAGCCGCGTGCATTCAGCGGTGTCCAGACGCGCGTTGCACGCCACGGCAACCAAGGTGGTGTTGGCACCGGTCTGCAAGCGCCCCATGGAATCCAGCCTCGACAGTTCGGGAATCGGATCGGACACGGGTTGTTGGAGCACCGGCCGATGCCCGCCGAACTCTCCGTTCACTTCCCAGGGCCAAGCCCAGAACGTCTGACCGTCAGGCATGTAGACCGAACCAATCGGGTTAGCCACCACCAGCGCCGCAACGATCAGCCCGTCCCCCAGATCCAGCGAGGCCGACCCCAGCCCCCCTGGCAACACACCCGCCATCGCGCCGAGTCCGGCACCTGCGCTGCCCTGCTCGAAATGCTCGGATGCCGCCGCCAACGCCTCAAAGCCCAAGCGGCGATAAGGCGGTTCAACACCCCACTGCTTGTCACCTTCGTTGGCCAGGTCATGCAACACCGCAGCAGGCACGATCGGGATCGCCGGGGCGCCGGGCCTCAAGCGTAAACCGGCGCCTTGCGAGGACAGCGCCGCCGCCACGCCGTCAGCCGCGCCCAGACCGAACACCGACCCGCCCGAGAACACCAGGGCATGGAGCTTGCCCACCATGTTCTGCGGCTCCAGCGCGGCGGTCTCTCGGCCCCCCGGCCCTCCTCCCCTGATATCGACACCGGCGGCCCATGCACTGTCAGTGCGGATCACCGTAACGCCCGTTCGGGCGCCGTGATCCTCGGCATGTCCTACCCAAAGTCCGGGTACATCGGTCAGCGAATTGCGAGGGCCGGGAATCGGCATGGTTGTCTCCATCAGCGTGAACATTGAGAGCTGACGCGAGCAAGGGCTGTGCCATGGAAGCGAAGCCTTGCAAACGCCTGATGCTGGGCCGCAACAGGCCCTCAATCACACTGCGCAATTTTCAGCAGCCTGACGGGGCATTGTTAAAAAAACACCAAAATCATCGAGAGAAACATCGTATGGCATTGAAATACATGAGTTTTATGAAATGGCACAGCGCTTGCGTTAATGGCGTGCCAGAGCTTGAGACCGAGTGCCCACCGATTGGCCCGGCAACAAGCCGAACTTGAACTTAACGCACGACCCACGGAGCAACGTGTGTCAGGCCACCGAGATGGCTCGGCAACCCAACAGGGCACCGGCCGGAGATCACATTGGAGTTGCACTCAAGATGAGTAAAACAGGCGCCGGACTGAACCGGCCTTCCCGCATGCGGTTCACACACTCTCTGCTGTTTCTCGCCATGTGCGAAGCCACGGGCTACAGCACGCTGACCCTGGCGGCAGACACCACTGACGGTTCACTGGACACGGTCGTCGTGGTCGGCAGCCGGGGGCAGCCACGCACGCTTGCTGAAAGTCCGTCGCCGGTCGACGTGATTTCCAGCACACAACTGCAAGCGACTGGCCAAGGGGACCTGACGCGCGCACTGAGCCGTGTGCTGCCCTCACTCAACTTGCCCGCCTCATCAGGGTTTGGCTCAACCTCGGTCGTACGTCCTATCAGCCTGCGCGGCCTCAACGGTGACCAGGTGCTGGTGCTCGTCAACGGCAAGCGTCGGCACAACAGCGCATTGCTCAACAACGCCACCTCGCTGAACTCCGGTTCCCAGCCAGTGGACCTGGACATGATCCCGACCGCACTGGTCGATCATGTGGAGATCCTGCGTGACGGCGCGTCGGCGCAATATGGCTCGGATGCCATCGGCGGTGTGATCAACGTGGTGCTCAAGCAGACCGATCACGGCGGCAGCTTCTCTACCACCTATGGTCAAAACTACGAGAACGGCGACGGCGAGACCGCACGCCAGACCGGTAATGTGGGCTTCGCGTTGCCGAATGACGGCTTTATCAACCTGGGGCTGGACGTCAAGAAACAACGGGTATCCGATCGCTCGGATAATGCGCCCTACACCGATGCAGCAGGCAACACCAGCCTGCAACACACGTATTACGGCACTGGCCTGCCCGAAGCGCGCAATTTCAGCCTGGGCTACAACGCCGAGCTGCCGATTGGCGACTCGACGCTGTATTCCAACGCCACCTACACCCGCCGCAACTCCGAAAAACCCCTGGCCTTCCACCAGCCGTCCAGTTTTAACGGCATCGCTACGCCTTTCCCGGAAGGTATCGAGGACACACTCCGGTTCATCGAAAACGACTTCCAGTTCACGTTTGGCGATAAAGGTCAGGCGCTGGGCTGGGACTATGACGTGTCCACGACCTACGGTCAGGACCATGCACAAGCCACGCTGCGCAAGACCTACAACCTCAGCTACGGCATTGACTCACCCACGTCCGTCGACACCGGGGTCAAGACGTTCAGCCAGTGGACCAACAACCTGGACCTGACTCGCTCTTTCGATTTTGGTCTGGCTAAACCGACCCAAGTGTCATGGGGTCTTGAGCAACGTTATGAAAACTACAAGATCGGCAAGGGAGAACTTGAGTCCTACGCCAGCGGCCCGTTCACTACGGGGGCCAACGGTGCCTTGATCGCGCCGGGCACCATCTCGGGTGCCGGTACCACGCCGGCGGACGCTGCCGAGCGCGGACGCACCAGCTACGCCGGCTATGGAGAGATTGGCCAGGACCTGACGGACAAATGGCACGTGGACCTTGCCGGACGTTATGAGCATTACAACGACGGCTCAGGTGTGACCACCAACGGCAAGCTCTCCACGCGCTACCAACTGACCCCGATCCTGGCGATTCGCGGCACCGCCAGCACCGGCTTCCGCGCCCCGTCGCTGGCTCAGCAGATCTACAGCTCCACCTCGCAAACATCGGTCAACGGTAACCTCTTCGATTACCGCAACGTTGCCGTGGACTCGGATGTCGCCAAAGCGTTGGGGGCCTCCACCCTCAAACCCGAAAAGTCGACCAACTACAGCCTCGGCCTGACCTTGCAGCCCACCGACGCCACCAGCCTGACCGTGGACGCTTACCAGATCAAAATCCGCGACCGCATCGCGCAAACGGGCTATCTGGGTGGCACCGCGGCCATTCAGCAAATTCTGGTCAACGCGGGACTCAATCCGAACCAGGCCGTGACCTACTTCACCAACGCGCTGGACACCACCATCCGTGGCGTCGACATCGTCGGTGATTACCGTCAGGACATCGGCGCTTACGGCCGTCTGCGCTACACCTTGGGCTTCAACTGGAACACCACGCAGATCGACGACATTCACGCCTCGGACGTGGCCACCGCTGCATTGGGACCGACCGGCGGCTACGACCGCCAGCGTCAGGGCAACCTCAAGCACGGCACGCCTGAGTCGCGCACCTTACTGGGCGCGACCTGGGACATCGACAAGTTCACCGTGGGCCTGAACCTCACCCGTTACGGCAAATACACCGAATACGGGACCACTGAGCAATTCGATGTCACCCATGGTGCGGCCTGGATCACTGATCTCAACGTCGATTACCACCTGACCCACAACATCACCTTGAACGCCGGGGCAAACAACCTGTTCAACAAGTACCCGGAGCGAACCAACCTGGCCAGCTCCTCCGGCGGTTTCCCCTACGGCACGTTCTCCCCTTACGGCACCACCGGCGGTTACTGGTACACCGGCCTGACGTACAACTTCTGATGCCCTGCCCCGTGTGCGTGAGGCGCCACGGGGCCTTCACTTTTGCAGGAGCTACTCTCATGACTCGTCGTACCGACAAGATCAAACTGGGCGCATTCCTGGCCAACAGCGGTCACCACGTCGCTGCCTGGCGTCATCCATTGGCCCAGGCCGACGCCAGTCAGGATTTCGAACACTTCAAACGCATCGCCCAGACAGCCGAGCGCGGCAAGTTCGACGCGCTGTTCATCGCCGATGTCGTTGCCATCTGGGGGCACCACCTCGATGGACTGAGCCGCACAGCACGGGCCGAGCATTTCGAGCCGCTGACACTGATGTCCGCGCTGGCCGCGGTGACCAGCCATATCGGGCTGATCGCCACCGCCACCACCAGCTACAACGAGCCTTATCATATCGCCCGCAAATTCGCGTCGCTGGATCACTTGTCCAAAGGCCGTGCTGCCTGGAACCTGGTGACCTCGGTGGTCAGTGATGAAGCCTGGAACTTCGGCCGCGAGCAGCATATCGATCATGGTGATCGCTATCAGCGCGCCGAAGAATTTCACGATGTGGTTCAAGGTCTATGGGACAGCTGGGAAGACGACGCTTTCGTTCGCAACAAAGACAGTGGCATCTATTTCGACGAGTCCAAGCTGCATGTGCTCAATCATAAAGGCGAGCATTTTTCGGTACGTGGCCCCCTCAACGTTGCACGCCCGCCTCAAGGGCATCCGGTACTGGTTCAAGCCGGAGCGTCCGAGCCTGGTAAACAACTGGCCGCACGGGTCGCAGAAGTCATCTTTGCGGTCAGTCACGCGATCGCGCCCGCTCAGGCGTTCTATGCCGACATCAAGTCTCGTGCTGCGGCGCTGGGACGCGATCCGGACAGCATCAAAATCTTGCCGGGGATCACCCCTTTCATCGCCGACACGCGCGAACAGGCTCAGGTGCTGTTCGAGGAGTTCCAGGCATTGATCGATCCCGTGCTGGGCCTGCGCCTGCTGGCTGATACGCTGGGTGACGACATCGATCTTTCCGGTTATGACCTTGACGGCCCGCTGCCCCACACTGAGCCAGGCCAGCGTGGCAGTCGACGTGACAAGGTAATAGAGCTGGCACAGGAAAAGAATCTGACGATTCGCCAACTATATCTGCATCTGGCGGCGGGTAATCCCGTCATCGGCACCGCCACCGACGTCGCTGATGCGCTGGAAGAATGGTTCGAAAGCCGGGCATGTGATGGGTTCAACGTGTTCTTTCCCTACTTTCCCGGTGCCATCGAAGTCTTCGTCGATCAGGTGATCCCCGAGCTGCAACGGCGCGGGCTGTTTCGCACCGAGTACGAAGGCACCACATTGCGTGAGAACCTCGGCCTTCCACGCCCGATCAATCGGTTGGCACAGCAGCGCGCTTCGACCAAACGAGCCGCTTCATGAAAAACGCTTCATTGGCGTTGATCATGACGGGCTGCCTGATCAGCAGCCCGGCGTTCGCGCTGAACATTTTGCTGGGTAATGACGACGGCTACGACCACCCCAACATTCGTGCCTTGTATCAAGCGCTCAAGGCGCAGGGGCATAACGTCAAGATCGCTGCGCCCTTTTCCGAGCAAAGCGCTCGCGGTGGCGCATTCATATATGGACGAAGCGTTGAGGTGGGTCGCGATACCGATCCGCGCTATCCCGACAGCTATTACCTGACCACCACCGAACGAGGTATCTGCCAGAGTGCAGCGTGCAAAGGACAACCGGTGGACATCCGCATCAGCGGTACGCCAGTGATGGCGATCTTGATGGGACTCAAACATGTCATGCCGAAGCCTGATCTGGTTATCATCGGGCCGAACCCTGGCAACAATCTGGGCGCCATCAACCAGGCATCCGGCACGTTTAACGCCGCCAGTGTGGCTCTGCTCGCAGGTGTCCCCAGCATTGCCGTCAGCACCGACCTCAAAGAAACACACACCGCGCAGTTTGCACGGAGGGTCGCTGCATTGGTCCATGGGCTCGACCTGCACCGACAGCCCGATGGCGCTATTCTGCCCAAGGGGGTCGGGTTGAACATTAACTTTCCGCCGCTCTCGGCGATCAAGGGCGTTCGGCTCACCCATATCGGCAGCTACGTGCCCTTTTCTGCCGTTTACTCGGAAGACATCGGTAAGCTTTTCCCTGCGGCTGCGGGTTCGCCGGGCATCACCTTTGAGTACAATCCGGCACCGCGCCCTGACCAAAGCGACGACGAAGCCGTGTGGCTGGGCAAGGGTTATCTGACAGTCAGTCCGTTTTCCACGCAAGCCTCTACCCTCGATACCGGAGCCACGCTGACCGATGTATTGCCACTGCTTGAGGCAACGACACCATGAGCGCTGAATCGCCCCGTCCGTTGCTGGCGGAGGTCGTGCATGGCGCTTGAAATCTCTTGGCGTCTACCTGCGTCCAGCGTCGGATCGACTCAGGCCGGTGCATGGATACAACTGGCGCTGGCCTTGGAATATGCAGGTATTGAGGGTCTATGGATCGACCACGGCATCGATCATCCAGAAAGCTTTGCGGTGGCCGCGACCCTCTGCGCGCACACGAAAAAACTGAAGATGACCGTCAGCATCGCGCCCGAAGTGATGCTTCCGGCCGCTTTAGCTGCGACCGTGCAAAGCCTGCAATCCATCAGCCACCTGCGCACCCGTCTGCATCTGTCGGACAGCGGTCGCAACAGCGCTTATCGGGCCTTTGGCGAGTTTCTCAATCGCGATCAACACTCCGAGCGCATCAGCGAGTACCTTGACTTGCTGACGCGCCTGCTTGCGCCTTACACAGAGCCATTCAGCCACTGTGGCCGTTACTTTCAACTGGAAAACGCAGGATTCGCCAGCAGAAAGCTTTCGCCCCCGCCCCTGGTACTCGACCAGAGTCAGGGATCGATACTGTGTGGACGCCACGCCGACCTCTGCCTTATGTCGCCGGGTCCGCTTCCGCTTCTGCAAACCGACATGCAGAGCCTGCGAGGGTCTGCGCATGCCCAGGGGCGCGACCTGACTTTTTGCTGCCACCTGAACCTCATCATGGCGGATACCGAGACTCAAGCGTGGCAGCTTGCCGAAGAACATCTTCAAGAGACGGGCATCCGTCATCCAGAGCCTCCTGTCGGGGTTGCCGCGATCGATAAAGCGTTTGCAGCCATCAAACGCCTGCAGATCCAGCCTCAACTGTGGCAGCCGGTCACCGGAGGCCCCGTATTCGTGGTCGGCACCCCTTCTCAGGTGGCGGAACGACTGGCATCGCTGCATGAACTGGGCTTCAGTCACGTCATTCTGGCGTCCGATCATGGCGTCGCGGATGTGTTGCGGTTTGCCGAGCAGGTGCTTCCTGCTCTTGCAGCCAAGGGATTGCGCAGTACGGAGACGCAACATGTTTGATAGCAACGAGCACTCGCTGGAGTTGAACTGGTTTCTGCCCACCAACGGCGACGGTCGACACCTGACCAGCAGCGGGTTGCCCAAGGCTGGGCTTTTTCAGGAAGGCGAACGCGCGCCCACGCTCGACTATCTGCGTCAGGTCGTGCACGCCGCAGAACAGGCGCGCTTTGACGCGATCATGGTGCCCACAGCCAGTGGTTTCGAAGATCCCTGGTTAGTTACCGCCGTGTTGGCCCAAGAGGTGCGGCGGCTGAAATTTCTGCTGACGGTGCGTCCCGGTCTGGAGCTTCCCACTTACACCGCCCGGCGCGCAGCCACGCTGCAGTTGCTGAGCGATAACCGACTGGGGCTGCATGTGGTCAGTGGCTCAAGCCGCTTCGAACAACGATCGCTGGGCGACTTTCTCGAACACGACGACCGTTATGCACGCAGCGCCGAGTTTCTCGACGTGTTGCGCGCAGCGTGGCGAGGAGAAAGCCATTTGCACCATGGACGCTTCTACCGCGGCGGGCAGCACGTCGAGCCACAGCGCGATGTGCGACTTCCGCCCCTTTACTTCGGAGGCGCATCGACCGCCGCCGAGCAGGTCGCTGCCAGCCACGCTGAAACCTACCTGATGTGGGGAGAGCCGCCAGACATGGTCGCTCAACGCATCTCCCACATGAAAAATCTGGCGGCCAGCCGAGGCAGGATCTTGCGTTTCGGCCTTCGGCTGCATGTGTTCGCGCGGTCAACCAGCCAGGCTGCCTGGAGCCACGTTGAAGAGCTGCTCAAGGAGCTGCCGCGTGACGCCATCGATCGCGCACAGGAACAATTGGCGAGCTACGAATCTGTAGGACAGTCCCGGCAGAGTGAGCTGCGCACCGGACGAGGTGTTGGAGTTCGGGAACTGGAAGTGTCACCCAACCTCTGGGCGGGCGTAGGCCTGGTGCGCGGCGGTGCGGGCACTGCACTGGTCGGGAGTTATCAGGAAGTCGCCGAGCGTATCGAGGAGTACCACGCACTGGGTGTCGACAGCTTCATCCTGTCCGGCTACCCACATCTGGAGGAAGCCATTCACCTGGGCACTGAACTATTGCCGCTGCTGCGGCGCCCAAGTGACGGCGTGACAACGCGCACCCAGCTCAGTCCTCACTAGTGAGCTTCGCCCTGCCCTTCAACATGCCGTGATTGACCAGCAACGTGCGCATGGCATTGCGGGTAATGCCCAGCAGTTCGGCTGTGCGCAACTGGTTGAAGCTGCAATGGGCGAACGACTCACGAACGATCAGATCTTCAAGATCGAACAGCAATGATTCTCCGGGCACGTCGAACAACCGATGCAGTTGCTCGCGAATGACTTCTTGCGGCAAGCGAGGCAAGCGCTCGCCTGTGGTCGGCGCAGGCGATAATCCTGCGGAAAACTTCAGATGCTCTGGCCGCAGGATTTTGTCCCCCGCGACCAGCAACGCCAAATGCACCACGTTCTCTAATTCACGGATATTGCCGGGCCATGGGTACGCCAACAGTGCACTGACGGCGGCCTCGGACAGCATCGGCTCAGGCATTTTCAGACGTTGGGCATAGACCCCGCGAAAGTGCTCAACCAGTGGAATGATGTCCAGCGGGCGCTCGCGCAACGACAACAACTGCACTTGGGCCACATTGATCCGGTAGAACAGATCGAGGCGAAAATGACCGGCATCGATGGCCCGCTGCAAATCGACGTTGGTGGCCGTGACCAGCCTGATATCGATTTTGATCGGCTTGCGTGAGCCGACGCGAACCACTTCTTGTTCTTGCAACGCACGCAACATCTTGACCTGCAAGGGCATCGGCAGGTCGCCTATTTCATCGAGAAACAAAGTGCCGCCGTCGGCCTCTTCGAACCACCCGACACGTCGCCCCGTTGCACCGGAAAACGAACCCGCCTCATGACCGAACAACTCGCTCTCGGCCAGGGTTTCGCTGATGGCCCCGCAGTTCACGGCCACAAACTGACCTTTGCGACCGCTGGCGGTATGAATGAAACGCGCAACCAGTTCCTTGCCCGTACCGGTCTCACCGTTGATCAACACCGGCGCTTCGCTGGGCGCGATGCGTTTGAGGTACTCCAGCAATGCCTGTGATCGCGGATCAGAGAACACCAGTGCCTTGGCGCGCACGGAAAGCGGATTGGTTTCGCCTTGCGGCAGCGTCAGCACTGAGGAGGTGTTTGCGCGTCGTTCATTCATATCGAGTCATCCGGCAAGTGCGCGGGTAGGGTCGAAGCGATGCGCCTTGCTTGAGGTGGCTCGCAGAAATCTCCAGGAAACGGATTGTCAGACCGTCGTTCAGGATCAGCCAGCGCTTTGGAACGTGGCTCAGGAACGGATGATGGCAAAAAATGGTTATTTCAAAAAGTAATTATTCGTTATTCATCTAGAACGCTGATGAATAACCAAACGCTGGGCTTGTGGACGCTTGACCGTCTACAGCACACCCATGCAGGACTCCATTCCGCGATAAGCTTAGATGTATTCAATATTTACGACACGGTGCCATCACTGGATAACCTGACGCCCCCTCTCGCCGATGAGCATCAATGATGAATAACCGGTTCAAAGCAGCGGTCTTGTTGACCGCCGTTCATGTTGCAGGCCTTTGGGCAAGCACTGCGTCTGCCACTGAATACCCCCAGACCGTTCGCGTGGGGTATCAGAAAGGCAACAGTCTGGTGGTGCTGAAGAATCGTGGAACGCTGGAGAAAGCGCTCGCGCCCCATGGGGTCAAGGTGGTCTGGCAAGAGTTCGCGTTCGGACCGCCTTTGGTCGAAGGCATCAACGCCGGAGACATCGACATCGGATTTGTGGGAGCGACTCCGCCGGTGTTCGCACAAGCCGGGGCGGGGCCTGAAGTGACTTATGTGGGTTACAGCGAGCCTTACCAGGACAACTACGCGATTGTGGTGCCCAAGGACTCCACCGCAAAATCGCTGGCCGATTTGCGCGGTAAACGCATAGCCGTCGCCAAAGGTTCGGCAGGTCAATATTTGCTGATCTCAGCCCTGGAACAAGCCCACCTGAAACTGACCGATGTAGAAGAAGCCTATCTGGGCTACAGCGAAGGCCGTGCAGCCTTTGAGCGCGGAGATGTCGCAGCGTGGGTGGTGCCCGATCCGCGACTGGCCGACACCGAGCAATCCAGCGGGGCGCGTCCGTTGATCACTGCACGCAGCCTGCCGATCCAGTACAGCTTCTACATTGCTCCAAGATCTTTCGCCAAGCGCTACCCGGAAACCCTGGCGACCGTGTTGCACGAACTCGACAGCACCGAGCGTTATGCCAAAGACCATCAACAGGAAGTGGCACAACTGTTGAGCAACGACACCAAAGTCCCGGTGCCGGTCTGGGTTCAGGCACTGGCTCGCCAGCCATGGGGTGTGCACTATCCGCTGACCGCTGATGTGATCACCGCTCAACAACGGGTCGCCGACACGTTCTACCGCAATCAGTTGCTGCCCAAGGCCGTGCATGTGGCCAATGCGGTGGTTGATCTGGAGCATGCGCGATGAGTCGGCAACTTCATCTGGGTGCCTTCCTCATGGGGGTTGGCCACCATGCAAGCGCCTGGCGTATGGCGGACGCGCAACCGGATAATCTGACTCGCCCCGCTTACTACAAGGCGCTGGCCCAGAGCGCCGAGCGAGGCAAATTCGACTACGTGTTTTTCGCCGATCGCCTTGCAGTGTCCGATCGGTATGGCGACAACCTCGACGCCAGCGTGCGCTACCTGACCAGCGCCCGTCTGGACCCGGTTGCCTTGCTGGGGCTGCTGGCGGGCGCCACCTCGCGCATTGGCCTGGCTGCCACGGCCTCCACCACGTTCAATCATCCTTTCACGCTGGCCCGTACGTTCGCCACGCTGGACCATCTGAGCGAAGGACGCATCGGCTGGAACATCGTGACCTCCACCAACGATGGCGAAGCGCTGAACCACAGTGCCGAGCCTATCCTGGAGCATGAGCTGCGCTATCGCCGGGCCAGAGAGTTCGTCGAACTGGCGATCAAGCTATGGGACAGTTGGGAAGACGATCCTTTCATCCACGACAAGGTCTTGGGTGAGTTTGCCCACCCGGACCGGGTTCATTACCTGAACCACCACAGTGAATTTTTCGATGTTCGAGGCCCGCTCAACGTGCCGCGTTCGCCTCAAGGGCGTCCGGTGCTGATCCAGGCAGGCTCCTCGGACACTGGCCAGGATTTCGCGGCCAGCGTCGCCGATGTGATTTTCACCGCGCAGCCGGACCTGCACAAAGCCAAGGACTTTTACCAGACCGTCAACCAGCGTCTGTTCGCCCAAGGCCGTCCCGAAGGCTCGCTGAAAATCATGCCCGGAGTGATGCCCTTCGTAGGCAAGAGCAAAGAGGAAGCCCAGGCCAGATTCGCCGAACTGGAAGACAACGTCCACCCCTTGGCAGGCTTGGCGTTACTGTCTGACAGCATGAACCACGACCTGTCGGTCTACCCACTGGATGAACCCCTGCCGGAGGTCAAAGAGATCCGTGGCAATCAAAGTCGTTTCAAGCTGGTGCAAGCAATGTCCCAGCGCGAAGGCCTGACGCTGCGGCAACTGGGTAAACGCTTCGGCGGCAGTCGCTCGCACCGCGTGTTGGCGGGCACCGCCAGCGACATTGCCGATGATCTGGAACAGTGGTTCAGCGAGCGCGCCTGTGACGGGTTCAACGTCATGCCGCCCTACCTGCCCCACAGCCTCGATGATTTCGTTAACGAGGTCGTACCGGAGTTGCAGAGGCGCGGCTTGTTCCGTCGCGAGTACACGGGGCACACCCTGCGCGAACACTTGGGTCTTGAGCGGCCTGCGAGCCGCTTTGGTTGAACCCAGGCCAGGTGGCTCGGTGCGTCAGGAGCGCAGCCATTGCCGATACCAGTTGATCGTGCGCTCAAGACGGTCCCGAATGAAGGAAGGCCGCCTGAGCAAATGCCCTTCGCCCGGATAGACCACCAGGGTACTGGGCACATTATTGACACGCAGTGCCTGGTACATCTGCTCGCTGCCGCTGACAGGCACGCTTGCATCCTGATCACCACCCAAAAACAGCGTCGGGGTTTTGATCCGGTCTGCGTGGAAAAACGGATACGACAGATCTAGCCAGGCACAAGGATCCTTCCACGGGTCAGGGAACTCGGCTCGCCAAAAGCTCAACCACTGGTCGTGGCCGTACTGACTGATACGGTTTCCGCTGCCCGCACCACTGACAGCCGCCTTGAACCGCGTATCGGTGGCGATCAAATAATCGGTCAGTATCCCGCCGAAGCTCCAACCGCCCACCAACAGACGATTCGGGTCCGCGATCCCCTGGCGCACGACCTCATCGACCCCCGAGATCAAATCGGCGACAGGGCGATCTCCCCAGTGCCCCAGCAAGGCGCTGCTGAAGTCTGCCCCACGACCACTGCTGCCCCGGTAATTAACGTTCAAAACGGCAAAGCCCTCGGCAGCGAACATCTGTCGATCAAATGCAAAGGCATGGCTGTCCTGACCATTGGGTCCGCCATGGATGCTGAGCACCAACGGTAAGCCGCGTGCATCCCCCTGCCCTGGCAATGTCAGCAGCGCGTGAACGTCGACGCCCTCAGTCGACCTGAAACTCAGATCCCGGCTGGAGAGCCAGCGCACCTTGGCATTGATTTCATCGTGCAATGCGCTGATTGACTTGGCGGGAAGACGGTTCACAGACGACTCGGCGCGATACAGCTCGGGCGGACGCGTATCACCAGAGGCAATGAATGCCAGACCCTGGCCGACACTGGCGAACTCGGTCGTCGTCAGCTCGCCATCGACCAGGTAGCGTAAGTGCTTTCCAGCCAGGTCAACCTCAGCGACCCCCTGTCGTCGATCTCCGGTAACGATGAAACGCACATGCTGCCCATCCGGCGCAAAAACTGGGCTGAAGACACCCAGGTCCAGAGAGCCAGTCAATGATCGCCGTGCGCTGCCATCGGTGTTGATCAGTGCCAGGTAAGGATGACCACGAAAATCCAGGCTGCGCTCATCGGTTGTCAGGAAAGCGATGGCCTGGCTGTCTGGCGCCCACGCTAACGAGCGACCATACGAACGGGCCGGTGCCAACGCCTTCACGGAGCCTGCGGCTGCGTCAACGGTATACAGCGTTTCGCTCTGCCGGGCGTTCAGCCCTGGCTCAGCGCTGGCGATGAAGGCAATGGCACGACCATCAGGCGACCACTGTGCAGATTGCGGGGGCGATTGCCCGTCACCCGCGAGCAGCTTCAGATCGCTGCCGTCTGCATTCAGGCGGTAGAGCCTGGGAGCAGGCTCTGTCAGATAGCCCTGCCCGTCTTGCTTGAACTCCAAGCGGTTGATGACCCGGGGGGTGGGCCTGTCGGCACCTTCTGCGACGTCTGCGCGATACAGCACCAGCAAACGGTCACCCTGTGGCGACCATTCGTAACTGCTGATCTTCCCCTCCAACCGGGTCAGCGGACGCAAGGGTTCGCCATCGCGGCTCCCCCAGACCTGCCCATTGCTCAGTACCGTGAACCCCTCCGTGCCTGGCCATAAACGCGCCTGGCTGTAAGGCTGCTCTGCCGACAGCAACACGCGAGGTGCCTGTCGGTCTGAAGCGCTCCAGAGTTCGCGCTGTTTGACATCGAGCGCCACGCTGGGGCGCGTCACGGTGTAGAGCACCGTGTGCCCCGACGGTGACGCCACCAGCTCATTGATCTCTGCCAGCGCATTGAGGTCATCCAGACGCGACGCGCGGACGTCGGCCGCACTCACGATCAGAGGGGCGCAGCAGGCAATGGCGGCGACCAGTAGATCAGCGGAACGCATAGGAGAGTCCTACGTACACGCCGAACCCATCGCCGGCGAACGAGCGTGCGGCATCCTGACCTTTATCGTCGTAACCCGGTGTCACTGTTGACGCATAGTGTTTGTTGGTCAGGTTGCGCAGGTCCAGCCAGGTGTCCCAGTCCTTTTTAGGCGACGCAAAACCCAGACGGGCACCAAAGAGGGTGTACGGCGCCGCGTAGTAGGAGTTGGCGTAGTCCACCGCAATGCGCGACGCGTGCTCGGTGTTGACAGCGGCATACAAGCCTTCCGGCAGGCTGTAGCGCAGCTCCGCTTGATAGTAGTGTTTGGGGATGCCCGCCAAGTGGTTATCGCCAAAGCGATCATCGTCTTTGAAGTAGAAGTCGCTGTAGGTGTAAGCCTGTGTCAGATCGAGCTTGCCCTGAGCACCGCCATCCCATAGCGGCGTTAGCAGACCTAGCTCGACACCTTGGTGAACGGTAGGGCTGGCGTTAGATTCAGCCACGATTTGTGAAGTAGTGCCCGTGGCCGCCTGGGTTTCGACGGTCAGCAGTTCGTGGCGAATCTCGGAGCGATACAGCGCCAGATCCCACTGTCCGATCCAAGCGTCTCCCCGTCCGCCGACTTCAAGCGTGGTCGCGGTCTGGTTTTTCAGGTGAATGCCCTCACGTTGCAAGCCGGTGGCCGCTCCACTGCCCGCAGGGAAGTACTTGTTCGAGCCCCAGATAAGCGACCACGCATGAGGCGGCTCGACCGAACGGCTCAGGTTGCCGTAGACCTGCAGCGTGGGGCTGAACTCGTAACGCAGCCCCAGCCGAGGGGCGTAGTCCCAATCGTGCTGGCTGACATCCCCTCCTGTTGCTGGATAACTGACATTTACCTTGCGGGTGGTGTAGATCGCTGCCAATCCGCTGGTCAGCCACAGGTCCGGCACCAGTTCCAGATCATTTTCGACATGCAGCACGCTGTCCGACCCCAGATAGCTGTAGTCACGCGTCTTGGTGCCTGGCGCATACCCGGCCGTATTGCCGGCGGGAATTCGCACGTACTCCGAAGCACCGCTGTTGGGCAAGGCGCGGGTGCTGCGCAAGCCGACGGTGGTTTTGCTGGCGTGACCTGCAATCTCGTCCTCGCGAATGTAATTCAGCACCCCGCTGACATCCGTATAAGCCACTTTGATCCGGTTGGTGCCTTCACGCAGGTCCATCGGATAGTCGTGGTAGACAAATCCTGCTTCGACTTTGGAGTTGTCATCGATGTGGTAGGTGGTGGTATTGCCCAGCCAGGTAGTGCCCGGCTCGATACGCTTGGCATCGCGAGCGAGGTAACCGCTGTTGGCACCGCGCGAATCATGGCTGATCTGATAGCGCGTCTGGTTACCGGGCATGTTGTTATCGGTTTCGCGATAGCGGAAGTAGAAACGTGTTTCCAGTTCGGGGCTGAACCGGTAACCGAAATTGGCCGCCACGCCTTTGCCACTGCCCCCGGCATGATCCCGATAACCGTCGCTCTGCGAGTCCGTCAGGCTGATGTAGTAATCAGCGTCTCCCAACACCTTGCCTGAGCTGATTTCGCGCTTGGCGTACCCGTTGCTACCGACCTCATAATGGAGGCCCAGCTTCGGCGCGTCATAACCGGTACGACTGACGTAATTGACGGCGCCGCCCAAAGCCAGAGCACCTCGATCAAAACCATTGGCCCCACGCAGAACCTCGACGCGGCTCATCCAGAGCGGCTCTTTGAGTTCGTAAGGCGTGCCGCCCGGACCCGTCAGAGGAAGGCCATCGATCGTTTCAAACAAGCCCGAAGCATGGGCACTCGGACCTCGGTTCAATCCCGATCCCCGAATGGACAGTTTCACCCCTTCGTTGTTGGTGGACTTGGCAAAGATACCCGGCTGATAGCGAAACACGTCCTCGTTGTTGTTCGCGCGGCCTTGTTCGACCTGGGTCAAGTCAACGTAGTTGGTGCCTCCCGGCGTTTGTTTCAGCTGTTCCTTCGCGTCTTCGGCGCTGGCCTGCGATGGGGTCAACGCTGCCCCGACGACCTCAACGCGACCCAGCTCGGTGGTCTGGGAAGTGTCAGCCGCCATGGCCCAGGGACTGAACATGAAGGCGGCACTGCAACCCAGCAAAGGTAATGCCCGACGGGCGAAAGGGGGTTGTTGCGAAAACATGCTGGAAAGATCCTGTGTGAGAGTGTCGGATAACTGCAATCTGATGGCTGGATGTCAGGATTGGCGCGTGCGGCCGCCGCGGACAATCGGGTGATCAGCGGGGAGTCGATCGCCGTCACCAAACAGCTTCTGGCGCAACGTGCCCGGGCGATATTCGGTTTTCAAAAGGCCAAGTTTACGAAGCTCCGGCGCCAGGCCATCACTGAAATCCTCAAAACTGCCGGGAGAAATCACGTACGTCACGTTGATGCCGTCGACGCCCGCGTCCTTCCATTTCTGAAGCTCGTCTGCCAAGCGTTCCGGACATCCGACAATCTGGCGATTGCGTCGCCAAACCAGTACCTCGCCCAACGTCCAGCTTTGATCGGGTGCGGATTGACGCAGACTGTTCAACCAGCCCTGTTGGGTATTGGTACGGATTTTTTCCAGCGGCGTGTTCAGATCGACGACTGAAATGTCCTGGCCGGCAGCACTGCTCAACTGCGCGGCAAAAGCCTCTTCATGCAGGTATTCGCGGTAACTGGCGTCTTTGGCCCGGGCCTCTTCGTCAGTGCCGCCAACCACAAATGTCAGCCCTTGAAAGAACAGGATGCGCGACGGGTCACGCCCGAAAGCGAGTGCGCGTCGGCGCACATCGGCGATGATTTGCTGAGCCCCCAACGGCGTGCTCGAGTCGAGAAAAATCGCCTCGGCATTGCGTGCCGCAAAGGCACGACCGGCTTCGGAGGAGCCCGCCTGAAACAAGACCGGCGTGCGCTGTGCGGATGGCTCGGACAAATGCGGGCCAGGAACCTGATAGTACTGACCCTGGTAGTTGATCTTGTGCACCTTATGCGGGTCGGCGTAACGCCGATGAATCTTGTCCCGCAATACCGCACCATCCTCCCAGCTGTGCTGCCAGAGAGCGCCACAGACTTCCAGGTATTCAGCCGCCATCGCGTACCGGGTATCGTGCTCGGGCAAATCGGGCCAACCCAGATTTCGCGCTGCACTGGCTAGATGAGACGTCACAATATTCCAGCCCACCCGCCCTTCGGTGATGTGGTCCAGTGTGGACACACGACGTGCGAAATTGAACGGAGGCTCTTGCAGAATCGACTGCGTGAAGACGAACCCCAAATGCTCGGTCACCGCACTCATGAGGGGGATCAACACACTGGGATCACCACCCGGTGTCTGCATGGCCTGGGTCACCGATGTCTCGTAACCGCCTTTGTACAAATCATGGACGCCAATCACATCAGCCAGAAAAATACTGTCGAATCCGCCGCGCTCAAGGGTGCGCGCCAAGTCGGTCCAGAAGCGTGGGCTTGTGTAGTCAAAGCGTTGGGAGGCCGGGTGCGCCCAGACGCCGTGATAGGCCAGCGACACGCAATTTTGCTCGAACGCATTGAAAAACAGTTCGTTGGGGCCGCGGCCTGCGGACGAGTTACTCATTGATCAATTCCTTGAAGGGGACGCTGCCAAATGGGCAGTGGGAGATGCAGGTGTTCGCGCAGGGTTTGCCCCGAATATTCGGAAACCAGGCAACCGCGCGTGCGGAGTCGTGGAATCAGGTGTTCGATCAGCCCATCGAGTCCCGCGGCGAGGTCAGCGAGCAGTACGACATAGCCGTCGGTGTGGCCGTCCTCAAAGCGTTGTGCCAGAGCATCGGCCACCTGGTCATGACTGCCGACCGGGGTCCAGTGCCCACGTGAGGCCACCAATGCCTGCAGCACCTCACGTAGCGGACGTCCCTGGTCCATCAGGGATTGCAGTGCCCGTACGACGGTACTCGCCGGAGCCTGCAGCGACTGTTCTCGGATCAACGCTGGAACAGGTGCATCCAGATTCAATTGCTGATAATCCAGCCCACCCAACAGCGCTGCGAAACGACGCAACGCCTCTTGGGTGTCGGTCATCCGCTCCAGCGTGAGTTGATGGCGCTGCGCCAATTCAGCGGTGTCGGCACTGATGGGGGTGACGCCTTGCAATACACGTAGCGATGCCGGATCCCGACCCTGCCGCCGCGCTCTGTCCTTGAGATCGTGGTAGAAACTGGCCGCGTGCTCAGCGTCGGGTTGCATGGTGAACACGACATCGGCGTAACGCGCCGCGAGATCGCGCCCCTCCTGCGACGCCCCCGCTTGCACCACAACCGGTCGGCCTTGAGGTGAACGCGGTGTGGGCAGTGCCCCACGAACCTTCACAGACTCACCTTGATAATCCGCCGGGTAAATTTCCTCGGGGTCGCCATAGCGTCCGAGTGCCTTGTCAGCCCTCACCGCCTCTGGCGACCAGCTGTCCCACAGTTCACGCGCTGCACTGAGCGACTCACTGGCCTGTCGGTAGCGACTGGCGTGACTGGGCAGCGACTCCATGCCGTAGAGTGCTTGCCCTCCCCTGGAAGTGACGACGTTGACCCCGGCACGTCCACCACTGAGGTGATCGAGCGACAACACCTGCCGCGCCAGATTGTAGGCTGGCGTGTACGTGGTCGATAGTGTCCCGATAAGGCCAATGCGGGAGGTCACCGCGGCCAACGCCGATAACAGCGTCAGCGGCTCCAACTGATTGGTGGGCCAACTGCTGTGGCTGGCCGGATCGAACCCGGCGACATCGGCGACGAACAGACTGTCGATACACGCCTGCTCGGCGCGCTGGGCGATTCCCTGAAACAAGCGCAACTCGCTCAATTGCTCGACGCCGCTTCCGGGCAAGCGCCAGCCTGCCTGGTGAAAACCCGCATCACCGATGACCAGCGCCAGGTGCATGGGGTGGCCCTGCCTCATTGCCCTGCCACCGGAAAATCGATAGAACCGGCCAGCGGTGCGCTATGGGCAATCTGCTCGTTGAGCAGTGCCAGCTTGGCCCCTATTACGCGGGCGGCGTCGGAGCCCAGGATCAGGCGGGTCGCCAAGCCGATGTCAGGCAAGCCCGCCTGGACCTGCTCGATAATTCGCTGCGCCGCCACACGCGGATCCCCAGGTTGCACACCGCGGCTGCTCTGAAGGTTTCTACGCCCTGCGCCAGACGTTGCGTCGTAGTCCTCGATGCTGGCAGCGCTGACGAGCAGCGACTGATCATTCAAGAACTCGGTCCGCAGAATCCCGGGCTGCACGATCAAGACCTTCACGCCCAGTGCTGCGGTTTCTTTGGCCAGCGCTTCGCTCAAGCCTTCGAGCGCGAATTTGCTGGCCGAGTAAACACCCCAACTGGCAGCTCCCGAAAACCCGGCCAGCGAGCTGACATTGACGATGTTTCCAGAACGCTGTCGCCGAAAAACCGGCAGGACCGCACGTATGACATGCAAAGGGCCGTGCACATTGAGCCCGAATACTTCCTGCGCCTCGGCGTCCGAGCTTTCTTCGATCGCCCCCAGCAACCCGCGACCGGCGTTGTTCACCACCGTGTCGATACGACCGAAGCGTTGTAACGTCGCGTTCACAGCCTCGCCGACCTGCTCAGGCACCGTCAGGTCGCCAGACACACGGAGCAATGCCGGATGATCCTGCTGACCCTCGGCCTCATGCCGCGATAACTCCGCTACTTGATGACCGGCGGCCAACAACTGCTCCACCAGATGTCTACCCAAACCGCGACTACTTCCCGTGACAAACCAGACAGCCATGCAAAATCTCCCCAACCCCAATCAAGAGGCGTCGTTGAAAAAAGTGTTTAAAGGATCCCGCTATTGGGAGGCAGCGTGCCGTTCACCAGATGGTTTCCCAAGTGATGCAGCTTCCAGCGTGCCGCATCGTGCAGAGAGTGAGTGCGGGTGTTGCGCCAATGCCTGTCCAGCCCCAGAGAGCGCGAAGTGGCGCCCGCTCCCAGCCACTCGAACAAGCTGCTGCTGACCTGCACGGCCTGTTCGGAGACGAACGTTTTGGCCGCCGCCACCGCGAGCGATATGCGCGCCGCGGCGTCTGCGGCCGCTTCGGGCGAGGTAGCAGGGTTACGCAAAAGCGGATCAAGCGCGTCGTAAGTACGCGCCGCTTCGTCCAGCAACGCGGCCGCAGCGCGTTGCGCCACGGCGTAGCGGCCGAACGCTTGCAGTACGACCGGATCGTCGCTGTTGCTCAAATAGGGGGACTCCGCTGAGGGTCGGGAACGCTGCTTGAGGTATTCGATGCCGTCGGACAGGGCGGCGTCCAATACCCCCAGATCCAGCCCGACATGATGGAGCTGCCCAAAGGCCCCATGGCTCTGCGGAGCCTCGAACAGCCGCCAGCGCTCGACCAGATGTGCGCGTGGAACCGCAACCTGTTGGAACGTAGTCGTGCCGCTGCTCGTCGCGCGCTGTCCAAAGCCGTTCCAATCTCTCTGCACTTGAACACCCGTCGCTTCACGGGGTACCCAGGCCACACCAATGCGGCCTTCCGGATCTTTGGTCATCACCGCAATCCAGCGTGCATGCATCGCCCCCGTGCTGTAATACTTTTTCCCGTTCAACAGGTAGTCGCCATTGAGCGACGTCTCACTCAACTGCGTCTGCATGTTGTCGTGCCCCCGAGCAACACCCACTTCAGTGGTCGCATTGCCGACCCAGGCACCATCGAGCGCTTCGCGGAAGAAAAACGCCTGTTGCTCATGCGACCCTACTCGCCCCAATGCGTCGAGCGCTGCGAGGTGTGGCTGGAACAATTGAGCGACGCTGGGATCGGCTTGGGCGATACGCCGACACACCGACACAATGGCCGCAGCACTCGCCTGAACACCCCCATGGGTTCGAGGAACGTTCAGCGCCAACAGGCCACTGGCAGCAATCGCTTCGATTGCGGTATCAGGCAATTCGTGATTGGCGTCTCGCGCCGCAGCCTCTTGAGCAATAAGCGGGACCAGTCGGTCGAGAATTGCCGGTATCTCCTGCTCATCGCGGATAACAGTGACGGCCTTCATCGCGCAACGCTCCGCTTCATATCAATGTTTGGCGCAGCCTGTAGGGCGGGATCTTCTTCCAGGCCACGAGCCGCAATCGCATCGCCGATCGCCTCACTTTCACGAACGAGACGGATCAACACCGGTAAGATGATTCGATGACCTGGACGCGAGAAACCGCGCGCCTTGAAGGCATCGCGGGCGATGTCGATGGCGCGGGTCACCGTCGGAATCAGGCGAATGGTCAAGGCCAGCACGAGGCTGATCTTCCAGGGGTTCACGCCGAAGCGCGCGAATGGACGCAGCCAGCGTTCAAAACGATCGAGCATGGAAGACAGAGGCGTGGTCAGTGTGAAAAGCCCTGCAAGCAATACGCCTGTGTACAGGGTAAGGAGCAAATGCGCCGCCGGGCGCCAACCCACGGTCAGCCCTTGCAATGCCGCGATCAACACGAGGAATGGCGCCAGTGCTTTCAAGGCCGCCCATGCTGGACGCAAACCGAGGCGCGCGGTCAGATAAAGCGCCAGTACAGCGACCAACCAAGCCAGTTGAAAGATGGGTTCATGGCTGGCCGAAATGGCTGCGGTGATGCCAATCAGCGCCAGTAACTTCCATCCGGTCGTCAGTCGGTGCAGCCAGGACTGACCGGGTATGTAGAGGCCCATCATGCGGCTTGCACCTCGGTTTGCCGACGTTTGCGGATCAGGGATTTGTATCGCGCAACGGCTTCGTCGGGCGCTCCATCGAAATAGACCCGGCCCTGATCGATGACCAGGACACGGTCAAAATCTTCGACGATTTCCAACTGATGGGTTAGCAGAATCACTTGTTGCTCAAGGCCGCGCAGGGTATCCACGAACAACTCGACATTATGCAAGTCGAGCAATGTCGTCGGCTCGTCGCAGATCAATAAACGCGGACCGCTGGCGAGCACCGACGCCAAGGCCAGCATCTGCTTCTGCCCGCCAGACAGTACGTGGGCGGAATGGCTCGCATGTCGAACCAATCCAAACCGTGACAACAACGCCTGCACTTCTTGGTCGATACGCTTTTTGTCGTATTTGAAACGACGCAGACCGAGGGCGACGTCCTCAGCAACTGTCGGCATGATGATTTGGCTATCGGCATCGGAAAACATGAAGCCGACCTGCTGACGGACGCGGACGGGATCTTCCCGCACGTCCACGCCCCCCACCCACACACTGCCTTCCCGTGGCACGAGCAAG
>Ga0213820_1000267_pt1 | contig 44970 bp, 36 predicted proteins | sample MC6MC0910MG_FD_179889 | JGI IMG/M metagenome (GOLD analysis project Ga0213820, IMG submission 179889) | Enriched soil aggregate microbial communities from Iowa State University, Ames, United States - MC6-MC0910-MG | ecosystem: Environmental > Terrestrial > Soil > Unclassified | place: USA: Iowa... | reverse complement strand
GCGACGGCAAGATCACCCCGGCCCGCTACGCCCAGGCCTACACGGCCGCGCGCCTGGAACTGATGAGCATCGAGCATGCCCTGCATCGCCTGACCTGGGACGAGGCCATCGGCTCGTCCGGCACCATCCGCGCCATCGGCGCCGCCATCAAGGCCGGTGGCCTGGGCAATGGTGAGGTCAACGCCGAGGGCCTGGCCTGGGTCAAGCGCAAGCTGTTCAAGCTGGGGGAAGTCGACAAGATCGACTTCGACGGCATCAAGCCGGACCGCCGCACGATCTTCCCGGCGGGCATGGCCATTCTCGAAGCGATTTTCGACGCGCTGGAACTGCAGCGCATGGACCACTGTGACGGCGCCCTGCGCGAAGGTGTGCTGTTCGACCTGCTCGGCCGCCACCACCATGAAGACGTGCGCGAACGCACCCTCAACTCGTTGATGGAGCGTTACCACGTGGACCAGGGCCAGGCTGCGCGTGTGGAACGCAAGGCACTGCATGCCTTCGACCAAGTGGCCGATGCGTGGGGGCTGAAAGACGGAAATTGGCGCGATCTGCTGGGCTGGGCCGCGAAAGTGCACGAAGTAGGCCTCGATATCGCCCACTATCACTACCACAAGCACGGCGCCTACCTGATCGAGCACTCCGACCTTTCGGGCTTCTCCCGCGAGGACCAGCAGATGATGGCCTTGCTGGTACGCGGCCACCGCCGCAACATCCCCAAGGACAAGTTCGCCGAGCTGGGTGACGAAGGCATCAAGCTGCTGCGCCTGTGCGTGCTGCTGCGCTTCGCCATTCTGTTTCACCACATCCGTGGCAACCAGCAGATGCCGAAGGTGGTGCTCAACGCTGGCGATGCAAGCCTGGATGTGGCCTTCCCTGAAGGCTGGCTGGAACAGAACCAGCTGACCCAGGCCGACTTCGCCAACGAGGCGGAGTGGCTGGCCCGGGTCGGCTTCGTCCTCAGCGTACGTTGAGGACCGGGTTGCTCAGGCGCTCCAGCAGGGTCGCCTGGGCACTGCGCGGGTTCTGGTTGCCGGTCGGGGTGATGCGCACGTAGCGCCCGTCTGGCTGCAAGGTCCAGGCGTGGGTGTTGTCGGTCAGGTAGCCTTCCAGCTCCTTCTTCACCCGCAGCAACAGCTTCTTGCCTTCCACCGGGAAGCAGGTCTCGACGCGCTTGTCGAGGTTGCGCTCCATCCAGTCGGCACTGGACAGGTAGATCTGCTCTTCGCCGCCATTGAGGAAGTAGAACACCCGCGTGTGCTCAAGGAAGCGGCCGATGATCGAGCGCACCTGGATATTGTGTGAAACCCCCGGAATGCCTGGGCGCAGGCAGCACATGCCACGCACCACCAGGTCGATCTTCACACCCGACTGGCTGGCCTTGTACAGCGCCTTGATGACCTTGGCGTCGGTCAGCGAGTTGAACTTGGCAATGATGTGCGCCGGCTTGCCTTCGAGGGCAAACTGGGTTTCGCGCGCAATCATGTCGAGCATGCCCTTCTTCAGGGTGAACGGCGCGTGCAGCAGCTTTTTCATGCGCAGCGTCTTGCCCATGCCGATGAGCTGGCTGAACAGCTTGCCGACGTCCTCGGTGAGGGCGTCGTCTGAGGTCAGCAGGCTGTAGTCGGTGTACAGGCGGGCATTGCCGGCGTGGTAGTTACCGGTGCCCAGGTGCGCATAACGCACGATCTCGCCCTGCTCGCGACGCAGGATCAACATCATCTTGGCGTGGGTCTTGAAACCGACCACGCCGTAGATCACCACCGCACCGGCCGCTTGCAGGCGGCTGGCCATCTGCAGGTTGGACTCTTCGTCGAAGCGCGCGCGCAGTTCGATCACCGCGGTGACCTCCTTGCCGTTACGCGCAGCGTCCACCAGGGCATCGACAATTTCCGAGTTGGCCCCGGACCGGTACAGGGTCTGGCGCACGGCGAGCACGTGCGGGTCCTTGGCGGCCTGGCGCAGCAGGTCGACAACCGGGGTAAAGGACTCGAAGGGGTGCATCAGCAGTATGTCCTGCTTGCTGATCACGCTGAAAATGTTGTCGGCGTTCACCAGCAGCTTGGGGATCGCCGGGGTGAACGGCGTGTACTGAAGCTCCGGGTGGCTGTCCAGGCCGGTAATGCTGAACAGGCGGGTGAGGTTGACCGGGCCATTGACCTGGTACAGCTCGCTTTCGCTGAGGCTGAACTGCTTGAGCAGGTAGTCCGACAGGTGTTTCGGGCAGGTGTCGGCCACCTCCAGGCGCACGGCGTCGCCGTAACGGCGCGAGAACAGCTCGCCGCGCAGGGCGCGGGCCAGGTCGTCGACTTCTTCGGAGTCCAGCGCCAGGTCGGCGTTACGGGTCAGGCGGAACTGGTAGCAGCCCTTCACCTTCATGCCCTGGAACAGGTCGTCGGCGTGCGCGTGGATCATCGACGACAGGAACACGTAGTTGGCACCTGGGCCGCCCACCTCTTCAGGCACGCGGATAACCCGGGGCAGCAGGCGCGGGGCCGGGATGATCGCCAGGCCCGAGTCGCGGCCGAAGGCATCGACCCCCTCCAGCTCGACGATGAAGTTGAGGCTCTTGTTCACCAGCAGTGGGAACGGGTGGGTCGGATCGAGGCCGATCGGGGTGATGATCGGGGCGATTTCGTCGCGGAAATAGCGGCGCACCCAGGTCTTGAGCTTGGGCGTCCAGTAACGGCGGCGGATAAAGCGGATCTGGTGCTTTTCCAGCTCCGGCAGCAGCACGTCGTTGAGGATCGCGTACTGGCGCTCTACCTCGATGTGCACCAGCTCACTGATACGCGCCAGCGCCTGGTGCGGCTGCAGGCCGTCGGCACCGGCCTGTTCACGGGCGAAGTTGATCTGCTTCTTCAGGCCGGCGACGCGGATCTCGAAGAACTCGTCGAGGTTGCTGGAGAAGATCAACAGGAACTTGAGGCGTTCGAGCAGTGGGTAGTTCTCGTCCAGGGCCTGTTCCAGCACGCGGATGTTGAACTGCAGCTGCGAGAGTTCGCGATGAATGTACAGGCTGCTGTCGTCCAGGCCGGGGACGGTGATTGCCGGGGCCGGCGCGGGCGCGGGCGCCGCGGCCACAGGCTCGGCGACCTGTTCCTCTACAGGCTCCGGTTCGGGCGCCGGCGGCAGGTCTGGCGGGGTCTGCACCAACTCTTCCGGGAGCTCCTGGGCATCCTTGATCGCGACAGGGGTGAGCACTTCATTATTCATCTGGCGTTCCTGAGGACGTTAACGCCCTATCATCAATTGAGCGGCAAGATAAGCGCCCATTATGACGCCTGTGTTACACACCAGGGCAAGCCATGGCGCGTGGCCTCTGGCATTGTCTGTGTAGGAATTGTTCACGTCGAGACACATTTGGACACTTTCACGAATGCGCGCGAAGGGGTAGGCTGCGCGTTCATTTCGCCAGCACCTCAGAAAATGCTTCAACAATTCCTGCAGGATTTCGGCTACTTTGCCCTTTTTCTAGGCACCTTCTTCGAAGGCGAGACCATCCTGGTGCTTGCGGGTTTCCTTGCATTCCGTGGGTACATGGACATCAAGCTGGTGTGCCTGGTGGCGTTTTTCGGCAGCTATGCCGGCGACCAGCTGTGGTACTTCATGGGCCGCCGCCACGGGCGCAGGATCCTGGCGCGCAAACCACGCTGGCAAGCGATGGGTGACCGGGCGCTGGACCACATCCGCCGCCACCCCGACATCTGGGTGCTGAGCTTCCGCTTCGTTTATGGCCTGCGTACGGTCATGCCGGTGGCCATTGGCCTGTCGGGCTACCCGCCGCGCCGCTACCTGCTGCTCAACGGCCTTGGCGCGGCCATCTGGGCAATAGCCCTGGGCGCGGCTGCGTACCACTTCGGCGCCATTCTCGAAGGCCTGCTGGGCAACGTGAAGCGTTACGAGCTATGGGTACTTGGAGGCCTGGTGGGGCTGGGCGTCCTGTTGTGGCTGCGCCGGCGTTTCCGCGCCTTGCGCGCGGAGCGCAAGGCGGCGGACCAGGCCCAGGCCCCACAGGCTGAGAAGGCTATAGACCACGAGCAGGAACCAGGCCAGCGGCGCGACCACCGCTAGGCCCAGTGCGCCGGCCAGGTACAGCGCCGGCGCATTCACCACAAGCCGCGCCAGTTCCAGGCGTGCAGCCCAGGGCCGGTTCTCCAGCAACCCGCCCAGCACGAACAGACCAAACGCCATGAGCGACCAGCCGAGCACCAGCGCGGCGGCCGGCAGGCGTTCGGCTACGTCCATCAGGTAGCTGCCCAAGGCCACATAAACCACGAACTGCGTCGCCACGTAGGCTTGTTGCGGGCGGCCCAGGGCAACCTCGAACTTGCGAAAAAGCGTCAGGTCCTGCTTGGCCTGTGGGTAACGTGCGGCCACATCGGCCGGGCGCCAGCCAGTGGGCATGAACCAGATGCGCAGCTTGTCCCACAGGCTGGCAGTGCGCCGGGCGTCATGCCAGAGCTGGGCATAGAACTGCAGGTTGGCCCACAGAGGGTTCCAGCTGGCCAGCGGCGTGGTTACCCCGAACACCACAGGCTCGGCCGGGTCCTCCTCTTTGAAGGTGCCGAACAGACGGTCCCAGAGAATGAACACACCGCCGTAGTTGCGATCCAAGTAAACAGGGTTTTGCGCATGGTGGACGCGATGGTTGGATGGCGTGATCAACACCCACTCAAGCCAGCCAAGCTTGGGAATGTGCCGGGTATGCACCCAGAACTGGTACAGCAGGTTGAGCGATGCCACGGTGATGAACACCAGTGGCGGCACGCCCAGCAGTGCCAGCGGCAGGTAGAAGATCCACGAGAAGATGAACCCGCTACTGGTCTGGCGCAACGCGGTGGTGAGGTTGTATTCCTCGCTTTGGTGATGCACCGAATGCGCGGCCCACAGCACGTTGCGTTCATGGCCCAGTCGGTGCAGCCAGTAGTAGCAGAAGTCGTACAGGACAAAGGCCAGCAGCCATACCCACCAGGCTTCGGGCGGCAGGCGCAAAAGTGCCAGGTGCTCGAACGCCAGGGCATAGGTCACCAGCCCTGCGCCTTTGGTCAGCAACCCGGTGCTGGTCGACAGCACGCCGGTACTCAGGCTGTTGATCGAATCGGCCAGGGTAAAGTTGCGCTGGCCACGCACACGGTCGGCCACCAGCTCCAGGGCGATGAGCACGAAGAAGAACGGCACGGCCAGCAATATCAGGTCCATGGGTACGGCCTCAGGCGGTATCCATCAAGATTAGGCCGCACCTGCGGCAACCCCTATGGCGACATCTGCCAAACTAGAGGACATTTAGCGCCTCGACACTGGAGTAATGAGCATGACAAAAAAAGTAGCGGTGATTCTTTCCGGCTGTGGCGTGTATGACGGCGCCGAAATCCACGAAAGCGTGATCACCCTGCTGCGCCTCGACCAGCGCGGTGCGCAGGTGCAGTGCTTCGCGCCGAACATTACGCAGATGCATGTCATCAACCATCTGACCGGCGAAGAAATGCCCGAGTCGCGCAATGTCCTGGTGGAGTCGGCGCGCATTGCCCGCGGCGAGGTCAAGGACATCCGCGAAGCCAAGGCTGAAGACTTCGATGCGCTGATCGTGCCAGGCGGCTTCGGGGCGGCGAAAAACCTGTCCAACTTCGCCGTGGAAGGCGCCAACTGCAGCGTCAACCCGGACGTGCTGGCCCTGGCCGAAGCCTTTGCCGACGCCTGCAAGCCGGTTGGCCTGATCTGCATTTCGCCGGCACTGGCCGCGAAGATCTACGGGCCGGGCGTGGTCTGCACCATCGGTAGCGACGCAGGCACTGCGGCGGCTGTCGAGAAGATGGGCGGCACCCATGAAGAGTGCGATGTGCACGACATTGTCGAAGACACCCAGCGCAAGCTGGTGACTACCCCGGCTTACATGGAGGCCAAGTCGATCAGCGAAGCGGCGGGCGGGATCTACAAGCTGGTGGACCGAATCCTGGAACTCACGCACGAGGGTGACCAGTAAGCCTTTGGGGCTGCAAAGCAGCCCCGCATCAGGTTTTACTCAGCCGGGCAATGATCCGGTCCAGCGCATTGGCGAACGCCTGCTTTTCACGTTCACCATAAGCCGCCTGCCCTCCCCCCACCTGGCCCTGCTCACGCAACTCGGTGAACAGGTTGCGCGCCGCCAGGCGGTCGCCCATGTTGCGCTCGTCGAACTCACGCCCGCGCGGGTCCAGCACGGTCACGCCCTTTTTAACCAGGCGGTCAGCCAGCGGCACATCACTGCAGATCACCAACTCACCGGGCACGGCGTGTTCGACCAGGTAGTCGTCGGCTGCGTCCATGCCGCTGGGTACCACGATCAGGCGCACGATCGCGAACGCTGGTTTGGCCACGGCCTGGCCCGCCACCATCACCACTTCGAACTTGCGCTTGAGGGCGAACTTGACGATCAGATCCTTGGCCGCCTTGGGGCAGGCGTCGGCATCGATCCATACACGCATCGGAATTTCTCTACATGAAATCAGTGCGCCCATCATGCCTGAAGCGCAGCAAAAGCTGGAGCAGGCGCGCGCTGGAAAAATGGCGCCAAAATCCCAATTAGCGCTTATCCGGCCCCACCACTCAGGCTACACTCGCCACAGCTTTACTGGCCTGCCCGAGCGCACAATGAACCACCCTCACGAAATCCGCCCTGACCTGGACGAAGGCATTGATCGCAAAGTCCTGGCGACATTGCGTGCGCGTTTCCTGCAGCTGAACCAAGGGAGGCTGCAGCGGGCAATGGAAGGCCTGTCGACACGCCAGCAACAGGTACTGACGCTACTGCCGCTGCTGTTTCACGTAAACCATCCGCTGTTGCCGGGCTACGTCTCGGGTAGCACACCGGCTGGCGTGTCGGGCTACGAGCCAGGTGCCGAGCTGGTGGTCGAGGCCCAGCGCCTGGCCCGCTCGTTCACCTACAAGGCCCGCCATGGCAACCCGCCACGCCCGATCCATGGCCTGTACCTGATGGGCAGCCTGGGCTCGCTGGCCCAGGCCGAGCACAGCGACATGGACCTGTGGGTGTGCCATGCGCCCGGCTTGCCCGAGCACTTGCTGGGAGAACTGCGCCGCAAGTGCCAATTGCTGGAGGATTGGGCGGCAAGCCTGGGCGCCGAGGCGCATTTCTTCCTGATCGACACGCAAGGCTTTGCCCAGGGCCAACGCGATGGCCAGCTGGGCTCCGACGACTGCGGCACCACCCAACACTACCTGCTGCTGGACGAGTTCTATCGCACTACCCTATGGCTGGCAGGGCGTACACCGCTGTGGTGGCTGGTACCCATCTACCAGGAACACAATTACCACGCCTACACCCAGACCCTGCTGACCAAGCGCTTCATCCACAGCCAGGACGCCCTCGACCTGGGCAACCTGGCGCACGTTCCGCCCGGCGAGTTCGTCGGTGCCGGCCTGTGGCAACTGTTCAAGGGCATCGATTCGCCCTACAAGTCGCTACTCAAGCTGCTGCTGACCGAGGCCTACGCCAGCGAACACCCCACCGTGCGCTGCCTGAGCCTGGACTACAAGCAGGCGGTGTTCGCCAACCAGCTCGACCTCGACGAGCTGGACCCGTATGTGATGGTGTACCGACGCATCGAACGTTACCTGCTGCAACGTGGCGAGCCCGCGCGCCTGGAGCTGGTAAGGCGCAGCCTGTACCTGAAGGTGAACAAGAAGCTCAGCGACCAGGGCCGCGCCAATGGCTGGCAGCGCCGGCTGTTGCAGCGCCTGGCAGACGAGTGGGGCTGGGACGAGCGTCAGCTGGCCCTGCTGGACAGCCGCAGCCAATGGAAAGTGCAGCAAGTCGCTGTCGAGCGCCGCGAACTGGTGGCCGAGCTGAACCATAGCTACCGCTTCCTCAGCCAGTTTGCCAGCACCCAGAACGCCAGCAGCCGCGCCGACCAGCGCGACCTCAATGTGCTGGGCCGGCGCCTGTATGCGGCCTTCGAGCGCCGCGCCGGCAAGGTCGAGGTGATCAACCCCGGCATCGCCCCGGACCTGGCCGAAGGCACCCTGACCCTGGTCCAGGCGCCCAACCGCAAGGAGCCCGGCAGCTACCACTGGGAGCTGTACAGCGGCAACCTGAGTACCCACGAGGTGGAGCACTTCAGCCCGATCAAACGCTGCCGCGAGCTGCTTGAACTGCTGGCCTGGGCCCACCGCAACGGCGTGATCGACAGCAGCACGCGCCTGGCGCTGCACCCGGGCGTCAGCGACCTCAGCGAGTTCGAGCTGTTCAACCTGATGGGTTGCCTGCAGCAAAGCATTCCCCTGCCCTTGCCAATCGTCAGCGAAGTGCGCCTGCTGCAGCCCAGCGTTGCCGACGAGGTGCTGTTGCTGGTCAATGTCGCCATCGACCCGCTGCGCCATCACCGCGACCTGAACATCCTGATGACCACCGAGCGTACCGATTCGTTGAGCTACGCAGGCGTGCGCGAAAACCTGGTGCTGACCCTGGACCAGGTCACCCTGAACAGTTGGAACGAAGTGCTGGTCCAGCGCTACGACGGTGAGCACGCGCTGGTGCGCTGCCTGCGGGACTTCCTCAACAGCCCGGTGCTGCGCGGCCACCGGCCACGGGTACGAGTGCGCTGTTTTTGCCAGAGCCGCGCGCAGGCCATCGGCCAGCGCGTGGAGGAAATTTTCGACACGGTGCAGCTGCTGCTGGACCAAGGCTTGAACCACCGCTACCTGCTACAGGTGGCCCAACACACCCATGTGCTGGAGCTGTTGGCCGGGCATGTCGGCCTGGCCACCCTGGCCGAGCACGAAGCACTGCTGGCCCACCTGGGCGAGGAGCGTAGCGCCTACAGCCCGCTGTACCTGGATAGCAACGCACTGCTGGACCACGACTTGCGCCTGGTGCTGGAACAGGGCCGCCCGGCTTGCATCCAGGTGTTCTACCGCCTGCAGGGTGGCTGGGCCGAGTTGTATGTGCTGGATGAATACAATGCCCTGTGGCAGCAGCGCCTTCCCCTGCATGACGAAGCCCACCTGCTGCTGCCACTGCAACGCTTCCTGCGATCAGTGGTGATGCGCCGTGATGCCCGGCTGCCGCTGGATACCCAGCGCGCTGCCTCGCTGGACATCCACTACGCGCAACTGTTGCCTTCCGGCGCTGGCAAGGCGCGCAGCATCGAGGCGCGCCAGGCTCCGGTCGAAGGCAGCGGCCAGCCTTACTATGCGGTGCAGGCCATCATCCAGGCCGGAGTGGCGGGTGCGGCGCATGTGACGCTGTACTGCGACCAGCAAGAGTTTTCCGAGCTGGAGCATGGTGGTCAGCTGTATGCAGTGGTGGCCAGGCAGATCATCGGGCAACGGCGCGGTGCCGGACAGTACCGGTGCTACATCACCGACCTGGATTTGTCCGAGCTGCTGGATGACCGGCTGGGCGCGACGCAGGTGTACCTGAGCTACAAGCGGGTGCTGGAGCAGGCGTTGAATGAGGGGTTGGAGCAGGTGCTGGGGGAATGACCGAGGGCCGCTGTGCGGCCCCCTTGACCCTTACAGGTCGTAATCGCCCGCCGCTTCTGGCTGGTATTCCACTTCCAGCAGCTTCAGCTTGAGGGTCTTGCCCCCCGGTGCCGGCCAGTCGATCTGCTCGCCCACCGACAGCCCCAGCAAAGCGCAACCGATCGGTGCCAGGACCGAGACATTGCCTTCCGGCCCTGCGTCCTTCGGATAGACCAACGTCAGGTGGTAGTCCTTGCCGCTGGCTTCCTCACGGCAGTGCACGCGCGAGTTCATGGTCACCACGCCCGCTGGCACGTCCTCGTGACCGACCACCTGCTCGGCGCGGTCCAGCTCGTCCTGCAGGGCGAGCACACCCGGCGTACTCTCGTCGAGGCTGTCGATAAGACGCTCCAGACGCTGTACGTCCAATCGGGTGAGGATGAGGGAAGGCTTGGTGCTCATGATCCAGTCAGACTCCTTTGAACAGGCGATTTTCGTCGTGCAGATAAAGCAAAACCCCGCCCAAGGGCGGGGTTTGTGAAGGCTTTGGCGTCACCGACGCAGAACCCGACACTACCACAGCCGGGCAAATACTCAAGCCCCTGCTAGCAGTGTGCCTTAGCTTGGTCGCGCAGGGCCTGGGCCTCGCGGCAGATCTGCCGACGCCGTTCGTCATCGGCTGAACGCCATTCGCGAATGTGCTCCACATGCCGCTGGCAGCCGGTGCACACCCGCTGCTCGTCCAGCCGGCAAACGCTGATGCACGGCGATGGCACGGCGGGGCTGACGTTGCTGTAGAGCGGCTTGGGTGGCCGGGCCTGGACGCTGCTCATGTCAGATCTCGTCGAAGTCCAGCTTCTCGCCAGCCCGCTCCCAGACGATGCGTTCGAGCATTTCGCCCAGCAGTTCGTCGCTCTTCTCGCACACCCACTTCTTGCTCTCTTCGTCGTAGTCGAAGTGGAAACCACCCGAACGGTCGGCCAGCCACAGTTGGCGCAGCGGTTCCTGGCGGCTGAAGATCAGCTGGGCGCCACCTTCGAACTTGACGGTGAGAACACCGGCGGAGTTCTCCATGTCCAGGTCCAAGCCGCTCTCGTCGAACAGGTCTTCCAACGCCTGTTGGGTCGCGTCGACCAGATCATGGAAACGCGCTTCACTCAAACTCATTGCAGGAACCTCGAAATTGGCTGCGTTACAGGCAAGCCGGGCAAGATACGGGCGCTTGGCGCCGAATGCAAAGTTTAGCCATTGCAGGCGGCAAGAATCGCCCGCCCGGCGGACCGGCCCTTGCATAGGCAAGCCGCCGGTCGCTCGGTATACTCGGGCGCAATACTGCATTTTTCTAAGGATTTCACCCATGAAGCGCCTGATTTCCTCCTTCGCGGCGCTGGTCGCTGTTGCCTGCCTCGTTTCGGCCTGCGGCCAGAAAGGCCCGCTGTACCTGCCTGAAGACGGCGATAACGGCAAAGCGCACAAGTCGCACCAGCACCAGCCCAAAGCCAAGCCGGCCGCGGCCCCGGCGCCAGCGCAGCAGCCCGAGCTGCAGTCCGAGCCCGAGCAGTCGCCTGCGCAGTAAGGAAACCAGATGAACGCTTTCAACTACCGCGACGGTCAGCTGTTCGCGGAAGGGGTGGCCCTGTCGGCCGTCGCCGAACGTTTCGGCACCCCCACCTATGTGTATTCGCGCGCCCACATCGAGGCCCAGTACCGCAGCTACGCCGACGCCCTGCAAGGCACCGAGCACCTGGTGTGCTTCGCGGTCAAGGCCAACTCCAACCTTGGCGTGCTGAACGTGCTGGCGCGCCTGGGCGCAGGTTTCGACATTGTCTCCGGCGGTGAGCTGGAGCGCGTGCTGGCTGCTGGCGGGCGCGCCGACCGCGTGGTGTTCTCCGGCGTCGGCAAAACCCGCGAAGACATGCGCCGCGCCCTGGAAGTGGGTGTGCACTGCTTCAACGTCGAGTCCACCGACGAGCTGGAGCGCCTGCAAGTCGTGGCGGCCGAGATGGGCAAGGTTGCCCCGGTGTCGCTGCGGGTCAACCCGGACGTTGACGCAGGAACCCACCCGTACATTTCCACCGGCCTTAAAGAAAACAAGTTCGGCATCGCCATCGCCGACGCCGAGGCCATCTACGTGCGTGCTGCGCAGCTTCCGAACCTGGAAGTGGTCGGCGTCGACTGCCACATCGGCTCGCAGCTGACCACCGTGGAACCGTTCCTCGATGCCCTCGACCGCCTGCTGGACCTGGTCGATCGCCTCGCCGACTGCGGCATCCACCTGCGCCACCTGGACCTGGGTGGCGGCGTTGGCGTGCGCTACCGCGACGAAGAGCCACCGCTGGTGGCCGACTACATCAAGGCTATTCGCGAACGCGTAGGCAAGCGCGACCTGGCCCTGGTGTTCGAGCCGGGCCGCTACATCGTGGCCAACGCCGGCGTGCTGCTCACCCGCGTGGAATACCTCAAGCACACCGAACACAAGGACTTCGCCATCATCGATGCGGCAATGAACGACCTGATTCGCCCGGCCCTTTACCAGGCCTGGATGGGTGTCAGCGCGGTCATCCCACGCGAAGGCGAAGGCCGTGCCTACGACCTGGTCGGCCCGATCTGCGAGACCGGCGACTTCCTCGGCAAGGACCGCATGTTGAACCTGGCCGAAGGCGACCTGCTGGCCGTGCAGTCCGCGGGCGCCTATGGTTTTGTCATGAGCTCCAACTACAACACCCGTGGCCGTTGCGCTGAAATCCTGGTCGACGGCGACCAGGCGTTCGAAGTACGCCGCCGCGAGACCATCGCCGAACTGTACGCTGGCGAAAGCCTGCTGCCGGAGTAAGCCCATGCTGCTGCGTTTTACCAAGATGCACGGCCTGGGCAACGACTTCATGGTCCTCGACCTGGTCAGCCAGCACGCGCATATCCAGCCAAAGCACGCCAAGCAATGGGGTGACCGCCATACCGGCATCGGCTTCGACCAGTTGCTGATCGTCGAGGCGCCGAACAACCCGGAAGTGGACTTCCGCTACCGCATCTTCAACGCCGACGGCTCTGAAGTGGAGCAGTGCGGCAACGGTGCGCGCTGCTTCGCCCGTTTCGTGCTGGACAAGCGCCTGACCGCGAAAAAGCGTATCCGCGTGGAAACCAAAAGCGGCATCATCGTGCTGGACGTGCAGAACGACGGCCAGGTGAGTGTCGACATGGGCCCACCGCGGTTCATTCCTGCCGAAATCCCCTTTGTCGCTGACGAGCAGGCGCTGAACTACCCACTGGAAGTCGACGGCCAGCTGCATTCGATTGCCGCCGTGTCCATGGGGAACCCGCATGCCGTGCTGCGCGTCGACGACGTGCATACTGCCCCCGTGCATGAGCTGGGCCCGAAGATCGAAAACCACCCACGCTTCCCGCAGCGGGTGAATGCCGGCTTCCTCCAGGTCATCGACCGCCACCGCGCCAACCTGCGCGTGTGGGAACGCGGCGCGGGCGAAACCCAGGCCTGCGGCACCGGCGCTTGCGCCGCGGCCGTGGCAGCGATCAGCCAAGGCTGGATGGATTCCCCGGTGTCCCTCGACTTGCCCGGTGGCCGCCTGCACATCGAATGGGCCGGCCCCGGCAAGCCCGTGTTGATGACCGGCCCTGCCGTGCGCGTCTACGAAGGACAGGTTCGTCTCTAAGCGAGTAACCGCCATGACCGATCAGCCCAAGGTTGTACCCCAGCAGTCCGCCGAGCTCGATGCCGAAGCGGTGGTCGCCTACCTGCGCGCCCACCCCACCTTCTTCGCCGAGCACGACGAGCTGCTGATCGAACAGCACATCCCGCACCAGCGTGGCGACAGCGTGTCGTTGGTGGAACGCCAGCTCAAGCTGCTGCGTGACCGCAACATCGAGATGCGCCATCGCCTGTCGCAACTGATGGACGTGGCCCGCGACAACGACCGGCTGTTCGACAAGACCCGACGGCTGATCCTCGACCTGCTCGACGCCGGTACCCTGGAAGAAGTTGTGATGGCGGTCGAAGACAGCCTGCGCCAGGAATTCCAGGTGCCCTTCGTCAGCCTCATCCTGTTCGGCGACAACGTTGCGCCGGTCGGGCGCTGGGTCAGCAACGCCGAGGCGCAACAGGCCATCGGTGCCCTGCTGGGCGGCGGCAAGACGGTCAGTGGCAACCTGCGTGAACACGAGCTGGCGTTCCTGTTCGGTGAAGAACAGCGCCGGGAGGTGGGTTCCAGCGCCGTGGCCACCCTCGAATACCAGGGGCTGCACGGGGTGCTGGCGATCGGCAGCCGCGACCCGCAACACTACAAGAGCAGCGTCGGCACCCTGTTCCTCGGCTACATCGCCGAAGTGCTCGGCCGCGTTGTACCGCGCGTTACCCAGACCCTGCGCTCGGTACGCTGATGGAACGCCAGCTGGAGGCTTATTGCGCACACCTGCGCAACGAGCGCCAGGTGTCGGAGCATACGTTGGTGGGCTACCGGCGCGATCTGGACAAGGTCATCGGCTACTGCAAGGAACACGGCATTGCCGGTTGGCAGGCGCTGCAGATCCAGCAACTGCGCCAGCTGATCGCCCGCCTGCACCACCACGGTCAGTCTTCACGCAGCCTGGCCCGGTTGCTGTCGGCGGTGCGCGGCCTGTACCGCTACCTCAACCGCGAAGGCCTGTGCCAGCACGACCCGGCCACCGGCCTGAGCGCGCCCAAGGGTGAGCGCCGGTTGCCCAAGGTGCTGGACACCGACCGCGCCCTGCAGCTGCTTGATGGCGGCGTCGACGACGACTTCATCGCCCGCCGTGACCAGGCCATTCTTGAGCTCTTTTATTCGTCCGGCCTGCGCCTGTCCGAGCTGACCAACCTCGACCTCGATCACATCGACCTCGCCGCCGGCCTGGTGCAGGTGCTGGGCAAGGGTGGCAAGGCCCGCGTCCTGCCGGTTGGCCGCAAGGCCCGCGAGGCGCTGCAGGCCTGGTACCGCCTGCGCGGCATCGGCAACCCGCGTGACCGCGCAGTGTTCATCACCCGCCAGGGCAACCGCATCACGCCACGGGCTGTGCAGCAACGGGTGAAGAAGGCGGGTGAGCGCGAGCTGGGCCAGCACCTGCACCCGCACATGCTTCGCCATTCCTTCGCCAGCCATGTGCTGGAATCGTCCCAGGACCTGCGGGCGGTGCAAGAGATGCTCGGCCATGCCGACATCAGTACCACGCAGATCTACACCCACCTGGACTTCCAGCACCTGGCCGCGGTGTACGACAGCGCCCACCCTCGGGCCAAACGCAGCAAAGGCACAGACTCATGAGCATCAAGCTGATCACATTCGACCTCGACGACACCCTGTGGGACACCGCGCCGGTCATCGCCAGCGCCGAAGTCGTGCTGCGCGACTGGCTCGAAGCCAACGCCCCGATCCTGGGCGGCGTGCCGGTGGAGCACCTGTTCGCCATCCGCGAGCGCCTGGTGCAGGCCGAGCCCGGCCTCAAGCACCGCATCAGCGCCCTGCGCCGACGGGTGCTGTTCCATGCCCTGGAAGAGGTCGGCTACAGCGAAAAGCAAGCGCAGTCGCTTGCCAACGAAGGCTTTGAAGTGTTCCTGCACGCTCGCCACCAGGTGGAGATCTTCCCCGAGGTGCAGCCGGTGCTGGAGATCTTGCGCCATCACTACACCCTGGGCGTGGTCACCAACGGCAATGCCGATGTGAGCCGGCTGGGGCTGGCGGACTACTTTCGCTTTGCCCTGTGCGCCGAAGACCTCGGCATCGGCAAGCCGGACCCGGCACCGTTCCTGGAAGCCCTGCGCCGCGGCGAGGCGGACGCCAGCGCCGCCGTTCACATCGGCGACCACCCCGGCGATGACATCGCAGGCGCCCAGCGCGCCGGGCTACGGGCCGTCTGGTTCAACCCCCAGGGCAAGGCGTGGACGGGTGAGCAGGCACCGGATGCCGAGATCCAGCGCCTTTCGCAGCTGCCAGACGTCCTTTCGCGCTGGCGCTGACAGGGGCCTGGAGCCGCGCAGAATCTGAGGTGAATAGCCAACCTGTGGGAGCGGGTTCACCCGCGATGCGGCCCGCACAGGCTGCACAAAACTCCGCAGAGATGGCGGGATGCCTTGCTTAACCGCCAGCAACCCTGCGATGCAGGCTTTGGCGACGCAGCAACCACATCAACGTGCCACCTTTGATTAACTCTGAAATCACAATCAAACCGAGCATCAACCAAGGGTTGTAGCCAGGTGCCAAGCTGGCCCAGACCAACAGCACCGACAAAGACGGCACAGCGAACAGCAACCGCCAAGGCATTTGTGCTAGACCAACATAGATTCCCGCCTTCCGAGCGCCCAGCAAAAGGGCAGCACTGAAGATGATCGAGGCCTGCAGAACCACGTTCATCGCCATCAGCGCTATGGTGAGCCAGCCTTGCTCGCTCCAAATGTCCCACATGTTCTGTAGGTCTGTAACCACGGGAAAATGCCCACGCCGAATACTACCTTCGAGGTAGAGCAATAGATAAAGGGCATCCAGCCCTCCCCACATCCGCAATGCCCAGCCCTCTGCTTTTCGTCCTCCGGGCATCATTTCTTTTCTCGGTGTTCGTAGGTTTCAAAAGGAAGAGCGGGTTGCCAATGCCAGGATTTCCCACTGATTTGCCATTTATCTTCTCCCTCGAAGTACCGTTGAGTGATACCCCGTATTTCGCCATAGCGATGAATGACGGATCGCGACGCCAAATGATCATCGTGGCTATCAAGTGGAACCCATTGCTGGGTCACGATTCGAAAGGTGTTGTCATAATCCTTGCCTTCCGAACCGAAGAGACGACCCTCGTCACCCAGCGAGCCAAGGCGGTTCTGCAGAATGGCGAATGTATTTTTCAAACCGTCGTAATCGATGTCGATAGTGCGCCACTTACCAGGGCCACTTTCGTTTTCAGCGTGCCTGTTGATCTGCCCAGACATAGGGAAGCATTGCGCCCCACCTAAGTGGCCATCCAGCCTCATGGGCTTGAATGGTTGGCTGGTCAAAAACAGCCATCTGCCGTCTCTGATCTCTTTTAGCGCCACTTCGAGATCTCGCTCAGAGAGCTGTCGCCCGAGAGTGATGCCGCAATCTCTCAAAAACTCTGTCCTACCGTGCAAGCATCCCCAGTTTGTGAGAGCACGCTTTACTTTCCACTCAGCAAAAAAAGGATCTTCCACCTTAGGGAAGTCTTCCTTGCGAAGGTCACGACGACGAACCAGTTTGTCCATAAATCCCCCAGGCTTGAAGGCTGATGCTTGCCTGGTGGCGCAAATCTGATCTAGCAGATGCCTCCTCTTTTCTTGTGGGAAAATTCTCTATTTTCTCAGAGCCCACAAAAAAGCCCGCAGCGACGGCGGGCTTTTTTGCGTTCAGCCACTCAGATAGGGCGGCTGCCGTATTTGTTGTCCGGCTTCTTGGGCGGGTCGGCGACCACGTTGGCCTCGACTTCCTGCACCTTGCCACCGCGCGAAAGGAATTCTTCCATCGCCTTGGCCAGTGCATCACGCTCCTTCTGCTTGGCTTCCATGCTCGGCATCTCGTCTACCGAGACAGCCGCCTTGGATTTGCCCTTGGCAGCAGGTGCCGGGCTGCTGTCGTCATCGCCAGCGTCTTCAACGCCGTCGTCAGCCGCCGCTTCGAGGCCTTCATCAGCCTCGTCTTCATCGCCTACTTCGAGGTCGTCGTTTTCCAGATCGTCGTCGCTCATGTTCTACCTCATGACTTGCGAAAAGCAGGTTAGTTATAGACCAGTGCAGCCGTAGACCGGCAGCCACCAGTGAAAATTCAACTGGCCGTGGGTTAGGCCACTGCCCTTGGGTCGGCGCTCCTGATGGGAGGCGGCACCCAGCAGGCCCTGCTCCTGGCAGGACCTGACAAATCCATCTAGCCCCTGCTGGCCACACGCTATTGGCAAGCCTAGCAAAGGCTGGCGAAGTGTGTGGACTACACGTCAAACACCCTTCGGCGCGCATTCTAGCGCGCCCGTGGAAAAAGCAAAGCACCATAAACGCCCTACGACTTGTAAGTTTTTTACCTACGTCGCGAACGTGACGGATAAACCGTTTGCCGAGCGCGAAATGCTGAAAATCTGGCAAAAAAATGCCCGGCAAGCCGGGCAAGTTTTTACCGCGTCGCAGTTACAGGTTGTAGCCGCGTTCGTTGTGCTGAGCCAGGTCGAGGCCGACCGACTCTTCTTCTTCGTTGACCCGCAGGCCCATCACCACATCCAGCACCTTGAGGATCACGTAGGTGACGATGGCGGTGTAGACCACGGTAAAGATCACGCCCTTGGCCTGGATCCAGACCTGCATGCCGATATCGGTGACGGTACCGAAGCCGCCCAGCGCCGGGGCTGCGAACACACCGGTAAGGATGGCACCGATGATGCCGCCGATGCCGTGCACGCCGAAGGCATCCAGCGAGTCGTCATAGCCGAGCCTGCGCTTGAGGGTGGTGGCGCAGAAGTAGCAGATCACACCCGAAGCCAAGCCGATCACCAGGGCGCCCATCGGGCCCACGGTACCTGCAGCCGGGGTAATGGCAACCAGGCCGGCAACCACGCCCGAAGCGATGCCCAGGGCGCTGGGTTTGCCGTGACCGATCCACTCGGCGAACATCCAGCCCAGTGCAGCAGCAGCGGTGGCGATCTGGGTGACCAGCATGGCCATGCCAGCGGTGCCGTTGGCGGCAGCGGCGGAGCCTGCGTTGAAGCCGAACCAGCCGATCCACAGCATGGCGGCGCCCATCAGGGTATAGCCCAGGTTGTGCGGGGCCATCGGGGTGGTCGGGTAGCCCTTGCGCTTGCCCAGCACCAGGCAGCAGACCAGGCCTGCGATACCCGCGTTGATGTGCACCACGGTGCCGCCAGCGAAGTCCAGTACGCCCCAGTCCCACATCAGTGCACCGTCACCGCTCCACACCATGTGCGCGATCGGCGCATACACCAGGGTGAACCAGATGCCCATGAACACCAGCATCGCGGAGAACTTCATGCGCTCGGCGAAAGCACCCACGATCAGTGCCGGGGTGATGATGGCGAAGGTCATCTGGAAGGTGATGAAGACCGCTTCAGGGAACAGTGCGGTGGCCGACGTCAGGTTCTCGGGCGTGACGCCGCTGAGGAAGGCCTTGGAGAAGCCGCCGACGAAGGAATTGAAGTTGAGCACGCCCTTTTCCATACCGGTGGTATCGAAGGCCATGCTGTAGCCGTAGACGACCCAGAGAATGCTCATCAGGCCGGTGATTGCAAAGCACTGCATCATCACCGACAGCACGTTCTTGGAACGCACCATACCGCCATAGAACAGGGCCAGGCCCGGAATGGTCATGAACAGCACCAGCGCCGTTGCGGTCAGCATCCAGGCGGTGTCGCCGGAGTTCAGCGCTGGGGCAGCTTCCTCTGCCAGGGCAAGCCCGGGCATTACGAGGGACAATAGGGCTCCTAGCCCTGCGATCTTACGCAGAGTCATGTTGTTTTCTCCTGGGGCGTTGGGTTTGGTGAGGCTTTATTGCTGCTTAGATCGCGTCGGTATCGGTTTCGCCGGTACGGATGCGGATTGCCTGCTCCAGATTCACCACGAAAATCTTGCCGTCACCGATCTTGCCGGTGTTGGCTGCCTTGGTGATGGCTTCGATTACCCGATCAAGGTCCTTGTCATCGATGGCGACATCGATCTTCACCTTGGGCAGGAAATCGACCACATATTCAGCACCTCGGTACAGCTCGGTGTGGCCCTTTTGCCGACCGAAGCCTTTGACTTCGGTGACGGTGATGCCCTGCACGCCGATTTCCGACAGCGACTCGCGCACGTCGTCCAGCTTGAACGGCTTGATGATGGCTGTGACTAGCTTCATGAAACTCTCTCCCGATTTGGTGGACTTGCCCCAGGAAAACAAACCCGTCTCAAGTCTAAGCGCAGCGGTTGGCTTTGTAACGCGTCGTCGGCATCCGGCTCCGCGTGCGCACTGCTTGGTCACAAGGAACTGCATCAGTGCATGGCTCGTACAGGTCTTTGCAGAAACCTTGCCAGTTCCGGCAAATCACCGGAAAACAGCGAGTTATGCGAAAGGGTCGGAATTGGCCAGTCGCCAGCATGGTAAACATGCACAGTTTCGGTGCGCAGCGGCAGGGCGCATTGCGCGAAAAACGTGCACTCAAACGTCAGGTTTGTGCGTGCTACACTGCCGGCCATTTCTCAGTTTCAGTGGACAGCCCCATGCTTGCGCCCAAAGCCCTTCTCGATGCCCTGAGCGACCAGGCCTCGCGCCTGTTCAGCAGCGATACCGCCCAGCCCCGTGCAGAACTGGAAAGCCAGTTCAAGGTGCTGATGCAAGGCGCCTTCAGCAAGCTGGACCTGGTCAGCCGTGACGAATTCGACAGCCAGATGGTCGTGCTGGCGCGCACCCGCGCTCGGCTGGAGGCCTTGGAAAAACAAGTTGCCGAGCTGGAAGCACGCATGACGCCCGGCGCGCAAGAATAACTCGCGATACAAGGCGCTTTTGTCACTAATGTCAGCGCACGCAATGCTTTGAAGGCAAAGTCACCGACGTTCAGCCCGTCGCGGTCAGTGCCACGGTGTCAGGCCGAGGCCCCCATGCGGGCCGCCTCGAGGATTGCCTGTTTCGGCGGCAACTCGCTGGCATGCAAGGTGCCGCGAAACAAGGTCGCACCACACTGGGTAACCAGGGTCTTCACCCGGTTGTGCGAGTTGAGGATCTCGGCCTGGATGTCTTCGATGGCTGGATCCCCAGGCTGCAAGGCAGCCGCACGGTTGGCCCATTCGATAGCGGCAAAACGGCTCTGCTTGCGGGTGCCGCGCCCCTGCATCCAGGCCAACCCCAGTTCGGCACTGGCGCGCCCGGCAATCCACGCGTCCGGGTGCTCGACCAGGCTCGACAGGTAGGCAACCGCCTCGGATCGCTCCTGCGCTTCGCCAAACTGGCGCAACAGCATTCCCAGATGCAAGCGCGCGCGAGCATTGGTCTGCGGATTACCCAACGCATCGACCAGCAAGCGCCTGACGGCCAGCATGGCACTTCGATCATTCAAGTCCTCATCGCCATCCATGCGCAGGCAGGCGAGGTTGTACTTGGCCTGCCTGCTGCCCGCCTCTACCGCACGCTGCAGCCAATACTCAGCCGCCTCGTCATCCAGATAGTCCGCCGGGGTGTTGCCCAGGCCGCCGCTGTGCAGCTCGTACAGGCCAAGGGCAGCCCCCGGCAAGCTCAGCTCGGCACACCGCTCGTACAGGTAACACGCCACCTCATGCCGGTTGGCCGCCCACAGCAGCCGCGCCACAGCAAGCACCTCGAAGCCTGGCGCCTGGCCCGCGCGCTGGCGCGTTACCGCCACCTGCGACCATAGCCTGGCCTGCTCGGCCGAACGTGGCAGCCCCCATAGGCCGAAGCGATGCCCGGCAGCACGCATTGCACAGGCGCCAGCATGCGAGCGGCCTTCACACAGGCGCTCGATGGCGGTGCGCAACAGTTGGTGTTCATCTGCCATGCCATCGCGAAGTATCAGCCCGACCAAGCAGCGAAATGGCTCGCCCATGGCAGCGATGGCACCGTGATCGGCGTTACACGCCAAGCTCGCGGCGAAATCGCGCATACCGCCGGCATGGTCTTGCAAGGCACTGCTACGCAGCGCGCCTCGCCAAGCCAGCACAACGGCGCTTTCCCTTGGCCTTAGCGGGCGCTGCAACCAGGCATCGAACAGTTGCTGCCAGTCGGCGACAGCCTGCAACTGTTCGGTATGTGGCAGTTTCAGCCGGTCTTCGACGGCCATCCAGCGCAACGCATTGCGCAACGCTTCATCCCACGCCTCGCACAATGGCCCATTGGCCAACAGGTCTAACGCATCGAAGCTGGCGCCCCAACGGGGCAGCAGGTAATCGGCGTGGGCCTGGATCGCTTCAAAACAACCAGGGCGTGCCACCAGCGCATGGCGCAACCAGTAATAGCGTGGTGCTTCGTTTTCGTGATCGACCCGCCTGCTCAGGCACGCCGGCAACGCTTGGGGCAGCTCGGCCAAGGGCAACAACCCATGCTTCACCAGTAAGGGCGCCGCGGCTTCCTGCACTTCCACATCGGCATGGGCGCTGGGCCTGTACCGCGCAGGCTGCCCCTGAAACAGTTCGATCAACCAGCCAGGCTCGCGCAGCTGCGCACTGATACGCAGCATACCAATGGCAGCTGCCACGGGTTGTGCGCAGCGGTCCATTGCACACAACAGGTGCGCGGTCGCGGTTTCACATATTTGCTCGACGGCCAGCAAGCGCGCAGCGTTGCGCTGGCCAGCGTCCTGCACCTGGCAAGCCCGGTGGAAGCAGTGCATGCCCATTACCACCTGTGGGTGATAAGCCTTCGGGCAGGCGTGAATCCAGGCTTTGATGACTTGGCTCAGGGCCCTGTCACCCTGGTTTTCCGGCTCGACCAGCATGTGCCCTTCGATGGCCACAAGGTAGGCCGGAAACTCGCCCGGCGGGGCTTGGCGCCATTGCGCCTCAAGGCTGTCGAAAAAGCAGGTGAGTTCAATGAATGAATTGGCCTGCACCAGTTCGCGGATGACCTGGCGCGTGTGGGTGAGCGTTTGCACGGCGCAATACCTCAAGTCCATTTGAAAGAAGACGCTGTGCCATCCCATGGCAACGGCATTTGCCCAACAACACTAAGCCATACCCCGCACCTGCGCAAAGATTATTGGATCCATTTTTTGCCGATTTTTAAGAAAACACAGGGAAAAAACCTGCTCTGCAAAACCACGACGCACACTTGTTGCGCCTGTCGTGGCCACCATCGCTATCCTTGACCCAGCCGCAGGAAGCGGCCCTTTTCAGCGACAACGGAGCGTCCATGTCCCTAGCCATCGTCCACAGCCGCGCCCAGGTGGGTGTGCAGGCACCCTCGGTCAGCGTCGAAACCCACCTGGCCAACGGCCTGCCTCATCTCACCCTGGTTGGCCTGCCAGAAACCACGGTCAAGGAAAGCAAGGACCGGGTACGCAGTGCCATCGTCAACTCCGGGCTGAACTATCCACAGCGGCGCATAACCCAGAACCTGGCCCCCGCCGACTTGCCCAAGGACGGCGGGCGCTACGACCTGGCCATTGCCCTGGGCATCCTGGCCGCCGACGGCCAGGTGCCAGCGGCCAGCCTTGCAGAGGTCGAGTGCCTGGGCGAACTGGCGTTGTCGGGCAAATTGCGGGCAGTGCAAGGCGTGCTGCCGGCGGCCTTGGCGGCACGCGAGGCGGGCCGCTCGCTGGTGGTTCCACGGGAGAATGCCGAGGAAGCCAGCCTGGCCGGCGGGCTGGTGGTGTATGCGGTGGGGCACCTGCTGGAGCTGGTCGCCCACCTGAACGGCCAAGTGCCGCTGGCGCCTTACGCGGCCAACGGTTTGGTCCTGCATCCACGTCCCTACCCTGACCTGAGCGAGGTGCAAGGCCAGCTGGCGGCCAAACGCGCATTGATGCTGGCGGCGGCTGGGGCGCACAACCTGCTATTCACCGGGCCACCCGGCACCGGCAAGACCTTGCTCGCCAGCCGCCTGCCAGGGTTGCTGCCACCGTTGGACGAGCACGAGGCGCTTGAGGTGGCGGCCATCCAGTCGGTCAGCGGGCATACACCGCTGAGCAGCTGGCCGCAGCGACCCTTTCGCCACCCCCACCACTCCGCATCCGGCCCGGCACTGGTCGGTGGCAGCAGCCGTCCGCAACCGGGCGAAATCACCCTCGCCCACCATGGCGTGCTGTTTCTCGATGAGCTGCCAGAGTTCGAGCGGCGCGTGCTGGAGGTACTGCGCGAGCCGCTGGAATCGGGCGAGATCGTGATTGCCCGCGCCCGCGACAAGGTGCGCTTTCCGGCACGCTTTCAGCTGGTGGCGGCGATGAACCCATGCCCTTGCGGCTACCTGGGCGACCCTACTGGCCGCTGCCGTTGCAGCACCGAGCAGATCGCGCGTTACCGCAACAAGCTGTCCGGGCCGCTGCTGGACCGCATCGACCTGCACCTGACCGTCGCCCGCGAAAGCACCACGCTCAACAACCAGCCCTGTGGTGAAGCCAGTGCCGATGTGGCAGCCAGGGTGGCACAGGCGCGGGAGGTCCAGCAGCGCCGCCAAGGGTGCGTGAATGCCTTTCTCGACCTCGAAGGGTTGCGCCTCCATTGCGGATTGACGGCGGCGGACCAGGCGTGGCTGGAAGGGGCATGCGAACGGTTGACCTTGTCGTTGCTGGCAGCGCACCGGTTATTGAAAGTGGCGCGGACACTGGCGGACCTGGAGGGCTGTGAGGCGATCGGCCGGCCACATCTGGCCGAGGCCCTGCAGTACCGGCCGGGAAATAACTAGATTGCCGGGGCCGCTCTGCGGCCCATCCGACCGGTCCGGCGCCCTCGCAAGGCCGCTCGTAAAAGGGACTGGTGGCACATCACTGACTACCCGCCAATGCCTCTTCAACCACCTTCAGCAACGCCTCTTCAGAGAAAGGCTTGCCCAGGCAGGCCAGCGCCCCGAGGCTCATCGCCGAATGCACCGCGCCATCATCCCAATGCGCCGACATGCAGATCACCGGCAAACGCCACTCCCGCCGCGCCAGTTCACGCTGCACGTCCAGCCCACCCATGCCAGGCATCTTCAGGTCGAGCAACACACAACCCGCCTGCCGCGCCAGCTCCGAGCCCAGGAACACAGCGCCCGCAGCAAACGAAAAGGTCTCGAACCCGGCCGAACGCAACAGGTTAGCCAGGCTTTTGCGCACCGAAGCATCGTCGTCGACGATGCACACCCATCTGTTCATGCGCCGCCCAGGCCCTCAGGCCGCGCCCCGATAATGGTGTGCATGGCCACCAGTTCGACCAGCGAGCGGGACTGCATCTTGTTCATGATGTTTTTCTTGTGCACCTTGGTTGTCACTTCACTGGTGCCGATCTGCCTGGCGATCTGCTTGTGCGACAAGCCATCGACCACCAGCGAGAAAACCTCGCGCTCACGCGGGGTCAGGCGCTGGTACTTTTCCTCGACCTGCCGCGCGTGGCGCCATTTACGCCCATCAGCCACGGCCCTGTGCCGCACGGCCTGTAGCAGCGTCAGCAGCTGGTCTTCGTCAAAAGGCTTGGTCAGGAACTCCACAGCACCGGCTCGCATGGCCTGCACCGTCATCGGGATTGTGCCGAAGCCCGTCATGAACACGATTGGCCAGGGCAGTGCCAGCCGGCGCAGTGCATCTTGCACCTCAAGCCCGTTGGTATCGGACAGGTGCATGTCCAACAGGAGGCAGGCATAGGGGGTTTCCAGGCGGGCCTCGAACAGCGCCTCGGCACTGGCAAAAAGATGATGCGGGATATCCTGCGAGCGCAGCAGGCGGCCCAGTGCCGTACGCACCGACGGGTCGTCGTCCACAACCAGCACCGGCACATGAGCGCTGTGATCCAACGCCTCAAGGCTGTCGGCCGCAGCACACAGCGGCGACTGGACCTGCGCCTGGCAAGGGACATCGAAGCTGATCTCGGCGGCCAGGCGGTAACCCCGGCGCGGCACAGTCTGGATCAGCCCACGGTCGCCAAAGGCTTTACGCAGCAGAGACACCTGCACCTGCAGGTTGTTGTCCTCGACCACGGTGCCGGCCCACACCTGGCTGAACAGCTCGTCCTTGCCGACCACCCGGCCCTTGGCCTTGATCAGCGTGGCCAGCACCTCGAATGCGCGCCCGCCCAACACGATCGGCTTACCGTCGAGAAACGCTTCGCGCCGCTCCAGCGACACCTGGGCATTGCCTATTCGGATCATGGCTTCCTCGCACGGGCACGGGCGTTTGCGCCGCCCCGGGCAGCCTAGGCCGACGCACACATTGAGACAATTATCCCGAGGGATAGGTTGGCCCAAGCACTATACAAGTGCCGGTCGGCCCTCAGGGTACGATAACGGACAATAGCGTGCCCGTTCCTGCCAAGCGGGCTGCAACCCTCATCCGTACTGGGCTCGCTGCGTATACTCGCGCGTCAGGATGTCGCTGCCAGGGGGTTCCAGATGCTCGATGAACGCCTCGCTCACAGGCCCATCGATTTTGACCAGTCGATTGACGAGGGCTGGCTGAACCGGTGCGCTGTCACACCGCTGGGCCAGGAGGGCGAGCTCAGCTACTTCCGGCTGAGCGACGCCGTCACCGGCCAGTCGTGGATCGCTGCGCGCGCTCCGCTCGACGCACCCGCAGCCTGCCAGCGCCTGGAGCGTGACTACCAACTACAGCTGGACCCTCAGTGGGCGGTAATCCCCTCGGCGTTCGTGCGCTCGGCCGAGGGCCCGCTGCTGGTGTACCCGGCCGGCCACTCCATTGCCGACCTGCTGAGCGAAGGCCCGGCGGCCCTGGAGCCGTTTCTCGACATCGCGGTGAACGCCGCAAGGTCCCTGGCCCGGGCCCACGAACGCAATGTGCTGCATGGCGCATTGCAACCCGAACATGTGTGCCTGCAAGGCCCTCAGCGGGTGCGCCTGGGCTGCTTTCGCGCAGGCCCGGCGCAACTGATCAGCGAACAGGGCACCCCGCTCGGCAACTGGTCCTACCTGGCGCCGGAGCAGGTTTGCCCCCATGGCAGCAGCAGCGACCGGCGTAGCGACATCTATGCCCTGGGCGCTATCCTTTACCAGCTGTTGCTGGGCGAACTGCCGCTGGCGGGGCGCGACACCCAACACTGGCGCCAACTGCATGCAGGCGTGCAGCCAAGGGCAGCCTGCGAAGTGGACAAGAACGTGCCGCAGCCTCTGAGCCGGATCCTGGCCAAGGCCCTGGCCAAAGAACCGGACGCGCGATACCAGAGCGCTCGCGCCTTGGCAGTAGACCTTGCCTACTGCCAGCGGCAATGGGCCAGCAGCAAGACCATGGCAGCGTTCACCCCAGGCTGCGCCGACCCGGTCGCGCCCAACCGCACACGCCTGTATGGCCGCAGTGCGGAACAACAAGCCATTGCCCTGATGCTCAAGGGCCTGCGCCGCCACAGCACGCCACAAGCGCTGTTCGTCAACGGTGCCGCCGGCATGGGCAAGTCGAGCCTGGTCGAGGCCGCGCTGAAGAGCAACGCCCACGGCTACTGGGCCATCGGCAAGTGCAATAGCCTGGCCCAGGCCGTGCCCTATGCGCCTTGGGTGGAGATCCTCGGCGCGCTGACCAACCAGCTGCTGGCGAAGAACAGCCAGGACCTCGACACCCTGCGCGGCGAGATCTTGCGCCGCATCAAAGGCCACGGTCGGCTGCTGGGCAAGCTGGCGCCAGACCTGCAATTGATACTCGGCCCACTGCCCGCGCTGCCAGCAAAACCCACGCGCCTCGCGCTGCAGAAGGAATTACAGGCGATCGTAGAGTTCCTGCAGGTGTTCAGCCGCCCTGGTCAGCCACTGGTGCTGTTTCTCGATGACATGCAGTGGGCCGACGACGCCACGCAGCAGCTGCTGGCACAGCTGCTGGCACAGGCGCCCGCTAACCTGTTGCTGATCTTTGCCCGGCGCACTGACGCACAAGCTAGCAGTGCACAACCCGCCATGCCCGCAGGCGTGCGCAGCACCACCCTGAACCTGCGCCCGCTGGCCGTTGGCGCGGTGGCCGAGCTGATCGGCGAACGCTACCACGTCGCCCCCGACCAGACCTTGCAACTGGCCGAACTGGTGCACGACAAGACCGCCGGCAACCCGTTTTTCATCAACCAGATCCTCAGGGCGATGGTCGAGGACCAGTTGTTCACCTTCGATACCCAGGCCATGCGCTGGTCGTGGTGCCTGCAGGCCGTGGCCCGGCACCGCTATTCCGACAATGTCGCCGACCTGATGGTCCACCGCCTGGTGCGCCTGCCCGCGTCCCAGCGCGACGTACTGCGCATCGTCAGCGCAGCAGGCAACCGATGCGATGAACGCTTGCTCCGCCGGGTCCTTGCACAAGCGACGGGCGAACCGTTGCAGGCCTTGATTGGCGCAGGCTTCCTGCTGCCGAGCCAGAACGGCCTGGGCTTTGCCCACGACCGGGTGATGGAAGCGGCTTATCAACTCACGCCCTTGCGCGAGCGCGAATCGCTGCATGCATGCATTGCCCAAGCCATGCTGCAAACCTGGCCAGAGCACTTGCACGAGGTGCTTTTCGAGGCCGCCCACCAGCTGCAACGCGCCAGCCCACGCGGGTTTTCAGCGGATGACTGCGAAGTGTTCCTGCAGCTTTTACGTGAAGCGGCATTGCGCGCGCGCGACAGCGGCGCCTTTGCACAGGCTGCGGGTTACCTGCACACGGCCGAGCAGCTGCTGCACCACGGCAGCACCCTGGAAAGCCGCGCCACGCACGGCTTTGCCATCGCCTGCATGGCGGCGGAGTGCGACATGCAACTGTCGCGCATGGCTGCGGCCGAGGCCCAGCTCAGCGAGTGCCGACAGCGCGCACGTTCGGCGCTGGATCGGGCCCGGCTGTGCCAGTTGCAGGCCCGCCTGTTCACCTTGCAGAGCGACTATCAGGCAGCCATCGACAGCGCCTTATCAGGCCTGGAACTGCTGGGTATCCGCCTGGCACGCGGCGTCGACCGGCAACTGGTAGAAGCCAGCCATGCCCGTGTGCTGGCCATGATCGAACAAAAGGGCCGCCACTGCCTGGAGTCGCTGCCGCGTGCCGACTCGGAGCAAGTGGCGGTGGCGATCGGCCTGCTGGCCACGCTGTCGTCATCGTTCTTTGTCCAGGACGACCTCGGCTTCCTGCACCTGGCCAAGCTCATGGAGTTGTCGCTGCTGCATGGCGTTGCCCCAGGCAGCACTTACGGCCTGGCCTGGTTCGGGGTGATGATCGCCGAGCGTTTCGGTGCCTACCACGACGGCCATGCCTATTGCCTGGCCGCGCTGAAGCTGATCGAGCGGCACGGCTTCGAGGGCGATCTGACCAGCGCGTTGCTGGCCCTGGACCAGGTCAGCGCCTGGACTTCACCGATGGAGTTCGCCCGCCGCACCGCACTGGAAGCGGTCGACTCGGCACGCCTGAGCGGCGACCTGGCGATGGGCTGCTATGCCCGCAACCATCTGGTCTCCGACTCGCTGTTCATGGGCCGCTATCTGCCGGACGTCGCTGAGGAAGTGAAACAGGGCCTGGCCACCGTTCGCCGTTGCGGCTACAGCGATATAGAACAGATCCTGCAGGCCCAGCAAGCGTTCGTCGCCAACCTGAGCGGCGCAGCCTGCGTGGCCTCGACCACGCCGGTCAACTCAGCGACCACGCTGTTTTTCCGGCACCTGTTCACAGGCATGTCGGCCTTCTACCTGGGCAACATCCCACACGCCATGCGCCACCTGGCCAAGGCCGGTGACAATGCCTGGGCGGCGCCTGCGCATATCAACCTCGCCGACTACCACCTGTTCCACGGCCTGGCCCTGGGCAGCCCGGAGGCCCCCGCCAGCCTGGCCGACAAGCTGAGCGAGCTGCGAGGCTTGCGTGAGCGTTTCAGTCGCTGGGCCGGCTTCAACCCGGCGACCTTCCGCAACAAGCTGCTGCTGATCGAAGGCGTCATCGCCAAGCTTGAAGGTGACGGCCTGGCCGCCATCCGTTGCTTCGACCAGGCGCAGATCGCCGCCACCGCAGCGGGCTTCATCCACGAGCAGGCCCTGGCCCATGAACAGCTGGCCGAGGTGTGCATCCCCAGCGGTTTGATTTCCGGCGCCAACCTGCACCTGCGCATCGCCCGCGACTGCTTCCATATCTGGGGTGCGACGGGCAAGGTCCATCAGCTGGAGGCCTTGCACCCGTTTCTGCGCACCCAGCCCATCCAGGAGACCTACCGCGCCACCCACCAGGCCAAGCTCGACCTGGAAGCCGGTATCGAAGCCGCGCGCGCGTTGTCCGAGGAAGTGCTGCTCGAAGGCCTGATCGAGACCCTGATGGGCCACCTGACCCAGCATTCCGGTGCCGACCACGGCGCGCTGTTGATCGTCAGCGGCGCCGAATTCCAGATGGCCGCCCTCGCCTATATCGACGATGCCGGCCTGCACGTCAGCATGGACAACTGCCAGAAGTTCATGACCCAGGCACCGCTGTCGATCATCAACACCACCATGCGCACGCGCAAGCCGCTGGTCCTCAATGATGCCCAGAGCGATTGCCCCGAGGCTTTCCGCCAGGAGCTGCAGGCGCGCAACGCACGTTCGGTATTGTGCCTGCCGCTGGTGATCCAGGGCGTGCTGATCGGCTTGGTGTACCTGGAGAACCGCATGGTACCCAACTTGTTCGGCAGCCAGCGCCTGGCCATGCTGGAAATCCTCGCCTCGCAGGCAGCGGTCTCGCTGCAGACCGCCAAGTTCTATACGCGCCTGGCCGAAGACAACCAGAGCCGAGCGCAGATGGAAGCCGAACTGCGCCGCTCACGGGCGGAACTGGCGCGCAGTGCGCACCTGCAGGCGATGAACGAGCTGTCGGCGTCCATCGCCCACGAGATCAGCCAGCCGCTGCTGGGCATCACCTCCAACGCCGCCGCCAGCCTGCGCTGGCTCAAGCGCGCCAAGCCCGACCTGGAAGAGGCAATCGCCGGCCTGGAAGACATCCGCAACGACAGCGAACGTGCCGCCAACATCGTGCGTGCATTGCGCTCGCTGGCCAAGCAGTCGCCGATGCAACTCAAGGCGGTGAAGCTGGACGAGCTGATCCGCGAGGTGGTGCGCTTGACTTCGGCCGATGCCGCCAAGGCCACGGTTGACGTGCAGACATGCCTGCACGCGGGGGTGACCGTGACGGCCGACCCGGTGCAGTTGCAGCAGTTGGTGTTCAACCTGATCACCAATGGCCTGGAAGCGCTGGCGGGGTATCGCAGCGATGGCGTGCTGCGGATTGCGTCGACGGTGGTCGGGGATGAGGTGGAGCTCTGTGTGGACGACAACGGGCCAGGGATTGCACCCGAGGAACGGGAGCAGGTATTCGGGGCGTTCTACACCACCAAGAGTGGTGGCATGGGGATGGGGCTGGCGATCTGCAGTTCGGTGGTGCAGGCCCATGGCGGGCAGTTGCAGGCGCTGTTGTCTGAGTTGGGTGGATGTCGGATTCGCTTCACTCTGCCTGTGAATCCTGCTTAGCCTGTACCGGCCAATCGCCGGCAAGCCAGCTCCCACAGGGGACTCCACAGTATTCAACCCTGGCGCTGTACCTGAGGGAGCTGGCTTGCCGGCGATTGGGCCGCACAGCGGCCCCGCTCTAAATCAGCGCGAGGTCAATGCCGAATAGCTGTTCATCAGGTTGCGGTAGTTAGGAATGCGCTGCGACAGCAGGTTACCCAACCCTTCGATGTCATTACGCCAGTCGCGGTGCAGCTCACAGGCCACCGAGAACCAGTTCATCATCTGCGCGCCCGCCTGGGTCATGCGCGCCCATGCCGCCTGTTGCACGGTTTCGTTGAAGGTACCCGAGGCATCGGTCACCACAAACACTTCAAAGCCTTCAGCCAGTGCCGACAAGGTCGGGAAAGCCACGCACACATCGGTCACCACGCCGGCGATGATCAGCTGCTTGCGGCCGGTGGCCTTGATCGCCTTGACGAAGTCTTCGTTGTCCCAGGCGTTGATCTGGCCTGGGCGGGCAATGTACGGCGCGTCCGGGAACATCTCTTTCAGCTCGGGTACCAGCGGGCCGTTCGGGCCTTGCTCGAAGCTGGTGGTGAGAATGGTCGGCAGGCCGAAGAACTTGGCCAGGTCCCCCAGGGCCAGCACGTTGTTCTTGAACTCGTTGGGCGAGAAGTCCTGCACCAGAGAGATCAGGCCGGTCTGGTGATCCACTAGCAGGACCACGGCGTCGTCTTTGTTCAAGCGCTTGTAATCGGGTTGGCTCATGGGGTGACTCCTTGGGTTGGGAATACGGGCCGGCACTGTCCGCAAGGGCTTATACCGGTGGATAGCTTCGGCTTAAGGAATGGCCTGCGCCTGGCGCCAGGCCTTGGGCGGCTGGCCAACCAGGCGGCTGAACGCGCGGGTGAAATGGGCCTGGTCGCAAAAGCCGCACTCCAGGCTCACATGGGTGATCGGGACCTCTGTGGCAAGCAGGCGCTTGGCCTTTTCCATGCGCGCCAACAGGCGCCAGGCCTGGGGCGAGAGGCCAGTGTTGACCTTGAAGGCACGGGAGAAATGGCTGCGGGTGAGGTTGCACACGCCAGCGATCTCGATGATCGACAGCGAGCTGCGCAGCATCAGTTCCTTGGCCTGGCGCAAGCGTGCGGGCGTCAGTGCGCCGGTGGTTTGCAGCGGCTCTTGGGGCGTGCCGTGGTGCATGGCGACTCTCCTCTTGAATGCAGAAAGTCTCGCCCCCGGCACATGACAAAGTCCTGAGCCAAAGCTGAATTGTTCTTAATTGTGCGCAGCGGTATACCGTAAGATGCAGGCTGTACTCAGCTACCGAACGAAGAAGCATGCAGGTAAACGCTCACCGCACCGTGGCCATGGTGCTGTTCAACGACGTGCTGTTGCTGGACGTCATCGGCCCGATGGATGCATTCGCCATCGCCAACCGGTTTTTGCCGGCAGAGCGGCAATACCGGCTGCTCACCCTGGCCGAAGGGCAGGCAGCGGTGCGCGGCTCATGCGGGCTGAAAGTGGTGGCAGACCTGCGCCTGGAAGACCTGCCAGAAGCCGTCGACCTGTTGCTGGTACCCGGCGGCCCGGGGGCGTATGACACCGCCGTACCAGCGCTGGAGCGCTGGTTGCCACAGGCGGTGCGCAGTGCCAGGCGCTTTGGTGCCATTTGCACTGGGGTATTCCTGCTGGGCCGGGCCGGGCTGCTGGACGGCTACCGCTGCACCACCCACTGGAACTACGTGGAGCGCCTGGCACGGGCGTTCCCCGAGGCCAAGGTCGAGACCGAGCAGATCTACGTGATCGACCGCTGCCTGATCACCTCGGGCGGAATCACCGCAGGGATCGACCTGGCGCTGGCGGTGGTGGCCGAGGACCACGGTAAGGCATTGGCCCTGGAAGTGGCCAAGGTGCTGTTGGTCGCCCGCCATCGCCAGGGCGGGCAAACGCCATACGGGCCGTTGCTGGCAGCGGTACCGCGTGATGATTCGCCCATTGCCCGGGTACAGGCGCACATCGTCGACCATATCGAGCAGGCGCTCACCGTGCAGAACATGGCCGAACTGGTGGCCATGAGCAGCCGAAATTTCGCCCGCACGTTCCAGCGCGAGGTGGGAATAACGCCGCTTCAGTACCTGCAGAATGCCCGGATCGACCGGGCGCGCAAGCTGTTGGAAGGCAGTGACCTGCCGTTGAAGGTGGTGGCGGCGCAGTGTGGGTTTGGCAGCGACCGGCATTTGCGCAAGGTGTTCTGTGAGCGTATTGGCATGACGCCGGCGCAGTATCGGGCGCAGTTTGGTGGCGATGAATAGTTAGATCTGCACCGCCTTCTTCGCGGGCATGCCCGCTCCCACAGAGATAACACAGGCCTTAGGGGCTTAGCTGAGCCTGTGGGAGCCGGCGTGCCCGCGAAGAGGCCGCCACAGACTGTCACCTGTAATGGGACAATCTTTCTCCCATAAAGCAGATTGTCTACCACGCCCACATTCCCCAGAATCGTCGGCCAAACTGTTCAAACGCTGCCCCGGCAGCTCATGGAGTAAGAGCCAATGCCACACGAAGGCAGCCTTCTGCAAACCGCGGTGATCTTTCTGCTCGCCGCGGTCGTCGCCGTCCCCTTGGCCAAGCGCCTGCAACTGGGGGCCGTGCTCGGCTACCTGCTGGCCGGTGTAGCCATCGGCCCGCAGGCACTTGGCCTGATCCGCGACACCGAAAGCGTGGCGCATATCTCCGAGCTGGGCGTGGTCCTGCTGCTGTTCATCATTGGCCTGGAACTGTCGCCCAAGCGCCTGTGGCTGATGCGCAAGTCGGTGTTCGGTGTCGGTACCGCCCAGGTACTGCTGACCGGCGCGCTGATCGGCGCCATTGCCCTGTTCGGCTTCAGCCAGACACTGCCGGCAGCCATCGTGCTCGGCCTGGGCCTGGCGCTGTCGTCCACCGCCCTTGGCCTGCAAAGCCTGGCCGAGAGCAAGCAGCTCAACGCCCCGCACGGCCGCCTGGCGTTCGCCATCCTGCTGTTCCAGGACATCGCTGCGATCCCGCTGATTGCCTTGGTACCGCTACTGGCCGCCAGTGGCCCGGACACCAGCCACGGCGACAGCCTGCAACACGGCCTGAAGGTATTCGCCAGCATCGCCGTGGTGATCATCGGTGGCCGTTACCTGTTGCGCCCAGTGTTCCGCACCGTGGCCCGCACCGGCCTGCCGGAAGTGTCTACTGCCACCGCACTGCTGGTGGTAATCGGCACGGCCTGGCTGATGGAAGAAGCCGGCATTTCCATGGCCTTGGGCGCCTTCCTCGCCGGCCTGCTGCTGGCCGACTCGGAATACCGCCACGAGCTGGAATCGCAGATCGAGCCGTTCAAGGGCCTGCTGTTGGGGCTGTTCTTCATCAGCGTGGGCATGGGCGCCAACCTGCGCCTGCTGCTGGAAATGCCGCTGGTGGTGCTGGGCCTGACCCTGCTGCTGGTCGCGGTAAAGCTGGTGCTGCTGATAGGCGTCGGGCGCGTGGTCGGTGGCCTGAACAGCGCCAGCGCCCTGCGCCTGGGCATGGTGCTGGCGGCCGGTGGCGAGTTCGCCTTCGTGGTGTTCAAGCTGGGCAAGGACCAAGGCCTGTTCGACACTCAGACCTACGACCTGCTGCTGATGACCATTACCCTGTCGATGGCCATCACCCCGCTGCTGATGCTGGGTTGCGCCCGCGCCCTCAAACGCCCGCAACCGGCGCGTGAAGTGCCCGAGCAGTACAAGCAGATCCAGACGGATACACCGCGGGTGGTGATCGTCGGCATGGGCCGCATGGGCCAGATCGTCGCGCGTATCCTGCGGGCGCAGAAGATCCCGTTCATAGCGCTGGAAACCTCGGTGGATGCCATCGAGATGACCCGTATGTTCGAACAGGTGCCGGTGTTCTACGGCGACCCGTTGCGCCCGGAGGTGCTGCATGCCGCCAAGGTGGGTGAAGCGGAGTATTTCATCATCACCATTGATGACCCTGAAGCCGCTATTCATACCGCCGAACGAGTAAAGCGCCTGTACCCACACCTGAAGGTGCTGGCCCGGGCACGTAACCGCCAGCATGTGCACAAGTTGGTGGATGTTGGCGCCGAGCCGATTCGCGAGACGTTCTACTCCAGCCTGGAGATGACCCGCCGCGCACTGGTGGGGTTGGGCTTGAGCGATGAACAGGCCGCGGACCGGATTGCGCGGTTTACCCAGCATGACGAAGAAGTGCTGGTGGCCCAGGGGCAGGTACGCGATGACCGGGCCAAGGTGATGCAGACGGCCAAGGAGGCGCGGGTGGAGCTGGAGCGGTTGTTTGATTCGGATGCGGATTGAGGGTTTTTGTCGTACGCCTTGAGGGTTGTGGTGCCTGTGAGATCGAGCGCCGCCCGCGCGGCGCTTCGCAGCACAAGGCTGCTCCTACATCTATTTCGGGCCAATTATTCCTGAGCCCTAGGCGCGCGGCCCTCTTGGTGCTCACCTCAATAACGTGTCGAACAAACAAGGCGTTCGCGCGCGCTGGTGCAGGCGTCACTGGCCCGAAACAGATGTAGGAGCAGCCTTGTGCTGCGAAGCGCCGCGCGGGCGGCGCTCGATCTCACAGGCGCCAAAAACCTATCGCCTGGCACCTGGAGGCCATCCTGCAACCTCCTGACGATCACTCGCCGCCATTACGCGCACCCAAAAAAACCATCACAGAATCGTCCGACTCTCAGCAAGGTCCTACTTTCCAGCCAACCATTTCCTACGTTAACGCCGCCCCCGAGGATTTATCCTACACACCGTGTCGACGCCCGTCTGATTGTCCGGGGAAGGCCTGCTCTCTAGGCTGACCGGGTCGCTGTCGGTTCAGCGATCGGGTGTGGAAACCCGTCTGATCTGAGGTGCTGTCTTCAATGGCAGCTGTGCGCGGGAGGCCGTATGGCCTACCGGGTTGCCTCCGACCGGTTTTCCACCCCGCGTACAGCTGCCACCCTTCGTGTGGAAACGGATGGTTGCAGGTCAACCCTGTGAGGTCACTCCAATGAAAAGAATCGTCCCCGATCCCCCCCTTCCCGAAACCACACAACGCCCTTTCAGCCGCTGCGATGCCGGCCATCCCCCATTGTTCACAGTAAACCCGGGTGTCTCCGCCCACGACGCCCTGGTGCATGTCGCCCAGTACCTGCGCGGCGCCTACGACTGCGGCTACAAAGCCTTGGAGCATCTGGATGACACCGGCAAAAGCCTATTCTGGAGCAACCTGAATGCAATCGAAATGGCAGAAGGATTGGTTGAGGCACTGCTGGATGGGATTGAGTCACAGCCAATAAGTTGAAGCGCATTGGATAAGCTTTGAGCAGGCTGCAATGATCAGCCTGCTCTACCGACATTCAGGAAACGACCTACAAAACGCGTCACCCTCCGTCTGATTGTTCGGGGGAACACTTCGCCATAGGCTCACCTGGCCCGCCGCCGCATCAGCGACTGTTCCCCGTCAGGTATCTCATTGAGCCCCAAAAACCCAGCCGCAACAATTGCCGAGAACAAAGGCCAGATGTCCTGGCTGGACGAACAACTACCCGACCTCAGAACACTTGCGCGCGATCTACGCACCCAGGCTATCGAAGAACTAGCGCCTGCTGATTCGCATGACGCTGCAATCGAGGTTGCTGCGCAGCAGCTGGGCTTCGACAGCGAAAAAACTGAGGAAGTAAGCATCAGCAGCCCAATGGGCGACATCCGGATTCTGCGCAGCTGTATCCACCACATCGTCGAGAAGAGACAGGACGCCCGGGAACGCTATGTGAAAGTAGCGCTGGATACGTTAATCGGACCATTTGAGGTATGGAAGGTCGCTTACACCAATGATACCTGCAGACTGGCGTTCATTGGCGCCTACGAAACCAGGCGGCAGATGCTGGTAATCGTGACACTCGACAACGGCAAAATGCTGTGGAATTACATGCAGTGCGATGCAAAAGCACTGAATAAACATCGACACGGGAAGCTGCTCTACAAGCGGTACACTTTTTTGCCGACGAAAAAAAGGGCCACTGTCACCAGTGGCCCTGTATTTGCACTTGATATTCATATACACACCCTCAAGCGGGGGTGTGGAGGTCTCACCCGACGCTGATGATTCAGCCATCGACGGGGTTCCTACGCCAGCTATTGCCGCTGAATGGCAGCTGGTTTCGCGCTCAGGTCAAACGCTAACAACACTCTACGATCAAGTCAACGATAGTCCCCCTGGGGAGGCCAATCATCAGGTAACTTAGTGTTACTTACCCGCAGTCAACGCGTTATAGCTGGTCATCAAATTGCGATAATCCGGAATGTGGTTGGAGCACAGCGCAGCCAGCCCTTCGACATCGTTGCGCCAGTCGCGGTGCAGCTCGCAGGCCACGCCGAACCAGGTCATAAGCTGCGCACCCGCCTGGCTCATGCGGTCATGGGCAGCATCGCGGGTCATTTCGTTGAAAGTGCCGGAGGCATCGGTCACCACGAACACATCGAACTCTTCTTCCAGCGCCGACAGCGCCGGGAAGGCTACACAGACCTCAGTCACCACACCGGCAATGATCAGCTGCTTCTTGCCAGTGGCTTTCACCGCCTTGACGAAGTCTTCGTTGTCCCAGGCGTTGATCTGGCCTGGGCGGGCGATATACGGCGCATCCGGGAACAGCGCTTTCAGCTCTGGCACCAGCGGGCCGTTAGGGCCTTGCTCGAAGCTGGTGGTGAGGATGGTTGGCAGGTTGAAGAACTTGGCCAGGTCAGCCAGGGCCAGTACGTTGTTCTTGAACTTGTCCGGCTCGATGTCACGCACCAGGGACAGCAGGCCAGCCTGATGGTCGACCAGCAGTACGGCAGCGTCGTCTTTGTTCAGGCGGTTGTAGGTGAATTTGCTCATGGTCTGTGCTCCTAAGGGTTATGAATTTTTCAGCAATCCGGGGTGTTTCGCGTTGATGGGCACAGATTAAAATCATCACCTTTGCTGCACTAGACTGCGAAAACCGTCCTTAGCGTTCCGTTTGGAGAACGATCATTGGAAGACCTCAACTCCCTCTACTACTTCACCCAAGTCGTGGAGCACGGCGGCTTCGCCCCGGCCGGGCGGGCGCTGGACATGCCCAAGTCGAAACTCAGCCGGCGCATCGCCGACCTTGAAGACCGCCTGGGCGTGCGCCTGCTGCACCGCACCAGCCGCCACTGCTCGCTGACCGAAATCGGCCAGGCCTACTACAACCGTTGCCTGGCCATGCGCGTGGAGGCCGAGGGCGCGGCGGAAATCATCGAGCGCAACCGCAGCGAGCCACGCGGGCTGGTGCGCATCAGTTGCCCCACCACCCTGCTCAACTCCTGGGTCGGGCCGATGCTGACCCGCTACATGCTCAAGTACCCCCAGGTGGAACTGTTCATCGAGAGCACCAACCGCCGCGTCGACCTGCTGCATGAGGGCTTCGACATCGCCCTGCGCGTGCGCTTTCCGCCGCTGGAGAACACCGACATGGTGATGAAGGTACTGAGCAACAGCACCCAGTGCCTGGTCGGCCAGCCGCACTACCTGGCGCAACTACCCAAAGGGTTTGACCCACAGCTGCTGGGCACGCTACCCAGCGTGCATTGGGGCAGCGCCCAGCGCGAGTACCAGTGGGAACTGTTCCAGGGTGAGCACAACAGCCGCAGCATCGTCATCCCGCATACACCGCGCATGGTGACTGACGACTTGTTTGCCCTGCGCCACTTCGTAGTGGCCGGGGTGGGGATTGCGCACTTGCCGCGGGTGGCGGTGCGCGAAGACCTGGCGGCAGGGCGGCTGGTTGAGCTGATTCCGGACTGGCACCCGCGGTGTGGCATCGTGCATGCGATCTTCCCGTCGCGCCGCGGGCTGCTGCCATCGGTGCGGGCGCTGATCGATCACTTGGCAGAAGAGTTCGCAATCAGCGACATGGCCTGATGCTCTTTGGGCAGCAGATCAATCAGCAGCGCCAGCAGCACCGCGCCAGCGGCTACGGCGAACAGCACGGTGTAATGGCCGCCATTGGCAGCAAACAGTGCTGAATAAGCGTAACCTGCAATGGCCTGAAAACTGGCGAACGATACCGTCGCCCTGCTCCACGTCGCATTCTGCCGGGCATGGCCATCGACCAGTTGGTGCACCCTGGCCAGCGCCAGCGGCACGATGCCCGGCGGGAACGAACCAATCAACAGTGCGGCGGCGCCGAGCAGGCGCAGGTCATGGCTAACCAGCAGCACCGCCAAGGCTGCCAGTTGCGCCAGCAACACCAGGCGAATGCCGGCACGTGCCCCCAGGTGGTCGGCCATTAGCCCGTAAGCCACCGGCCCGGCAATTGCCCCCAGGCCATACAGCCCCCAGATCACGGCCCCGGCATGTGTACCAGCGCCAAGACCCCGGCTGATGTAGTCCACCAGGAACATCATCGGTGCCACCAGTGCTGTTGCCATCAGCGCGTACTGACTGAAGAGAACAAGGATGGCGGGCGAGGCAACCCCTTGCTGCTTCGTCTGCGTAACCTGCGCATACTCGTGCTCGGCCGGCCAACCAGCCCAGCTGGTGAGGGTCAGCAGCAGCGACAGCAGGGCCAGCCCAAGCCAGGTCTGCTGCAAGCCTTTGCCCAGCAGCCAAGGCACCAGGCTCGCGGCACCGGCGATACCCAGGCCGATGCCGAGAAAGATCGCACCACTGGCCAGCCCACGCCGCGAGGCCGCGACATGGGGCAGGATTGCGCTGGCCGCCAGTACCATGATCACCCCGCCAGCCACCCCGGACAGTAACCGCCAGCCGAAGTACCAGCTCACCGACAGCGGCCAGGCACACGCCAGGAACGCCAGGCTGACACAGAGCATCATGCAGCGCAGCACTGATGCACTCGACCAGCGTGCAGCCAATGGCCTGCCGACGAGGGCGCCGATCAGATACCCGGCGAGGTTGGCAGCACCGAGGTAGACCACCGCCGAACTGTCGAACCAATGCGCGTCGATCAGCGCCGGAACCAGCGGTGTATAGGCAAAACGCGCCAGGCCGATACCTACCAGGCTCGCACACAGCCCGGCCCAGATCGGCAGCCAGGGGGAACGTGATGTTGATTCGCTCATGATATTCCCTTGCGCCAGCGTCGGCGCTTGTTGATAACGATGGGAACAGCATAAAGTGGCCGATCGCAGAAAAAATGCAGCGATTTTTCACTACTGCACTGCATCATTGCATCATCGAGGATCACGTTGATGAACTGGGACGATACCCGCGTCTTTCTCGCGCTGTGCCGCGAGCAGACCTTGCGAGGCGCAGCCCGTCGCCTGGGTGTGGACCAGGCAACCGTCGGCCGCCGGCTGTCGTCGTTGGAAAGTGCGCTGGACGCGACCCTATTCCTGCGCACCTCCAGCGGCTATTCGTTGACCAGCGCCGGCGAAGTGGCGATGCGTGCGGCACTCGAGATGGAGACGGCCGCCGCCGGCCTGCAGCGGCAGATCCTCGGCATGGATGAGCGCCTGAGCGGCGCAGTGCGGGTCACCACCACCGATTCCTTCGCCCTCGACTTCATCATCCCGGCGATTGCCCGCCTGCGCCTCGACCACCCGGGTATCGAAGTGCAACTGCACGCTTCGACGCAGATGCTCAACCTCAGCCAGCGCGAGGCCGATATCGCTGTGCGTACACATAAGCCGGATAACCCCGAGCTGGTTGTGCGCCGGCTGGCGCGCTGGAACAGCGGGCTTTTCGCTTCTCGCGAATACCTGCAGCGACGCGGTGAACCCCCGCCGGGCAGCGCATTTGCCGGGCACGAACTGGTGATCTACCAACCGTACCTGGACAGCGGCAAGGAGGTGACCCTGGCGGGCGAGTCGATAGCTCAAGGGCGGATTGCAATAACCTGCACCTCGGGTCTTATGGTGCGGCGGGCGCTGGCAAGTGGTATCGGCCTGGGTGAGCTGCCGGTGCCACTGGGGGAGCGCGATGGCCTTCAGCAGGTATGGCCGCCGGGCAAGCCTTACGACATCTGGCTGGTGACCCATCAGGATGTGCGGCACACCGCGCGGGTGCGGGTGGTGATAGAGGCTATTGTCGAGGCGTTCAGCGTCTAGGCAGCCTGTGCCGGCCTCTTCGCGGTGATAGCCGCTCCTGCAATGATGGTGCGGGCACCTCCCCCAGCACACCCTTACAAGACCGCTGGCCTACACTTGCTCCACAGTCCCGGATCATCCCACCCGGAGCCCTCATGATCCGCGCCACTCACGGACCGGGCCGCGCCCTGCTCGCCACGCTCGCCTTGTGCCCCACATTCAGCCAAGCCGACGAACCCGGCTGGTCGCTGCTCAGCCGTAACTATTTCCTGCACAGCGACTTCCGCTCACCTTCCGCCAGCGGCCAGAACTACCGCCAGGAATGGGCCCAGGGTTTCATCGGCGAGGTACGCTCCGGGTTCACCCAGGGCGCTGTCGGGGTGGGCCTCGATGCCCACGGTTTTATCGGCCTCAAGCTCGACGGCGGCCGCGGCCATGCCGGCACTGGCCTGCTGCCACGCGACAGCGATGGCCGCGCCGAGTCCGACTATTCCAGCGCTGGTGCCGCACTCAAATTTCGCCTGGGCAATACCCGGCTGCGCTATGGCGAGATGATGGTGGAAACACCGGTATTCGATACCGGCGACAAACGCCTGCACCCGGAATACGCCACCGGCTGGTTCGTGGAAAACGCCGACCTGCCCGACTGGCGCCTGCAGGCCGGGCGTTTCACCGCCTTCAGCAACCAGGACAACAGCTCTACCCATGACGACTTCAGCGGCTACGGCGCCAGTACTCACAACCGCGCAATCAGCCTGGCCGGCGCCACCTTCGCGCCCGCAGGCCCGTTCGGCGGCGCGCTGTATGCCGGGCAGTTGCAGGACACCTGGCGCCAGGCCTACCTGAACCTGAACCTGGCTGAGCGCAACTGGCGCCTGGACGGGAACCTGTACAAAACCCGCGATACCGGCAACGCCAGCGCGGGCGCAATCGACACCCTCGCCTACAGCCTTCTGGCCAAATACAGTTTCGGCGCCCAGGCGCTGAGCCTGGCCTACCAGAAGGTCGAGGGCGACACCCCGTTCGACTTCGTCGGTGGCGATTCCATCTACTTGGCCAACTCGATCAAGTACGCCGACTTCAACGGCCCCGGCGAGCGCTCGTGGCAACTGCGCTACGACCTCAACTTTGCCACCCTCGGCGTGCCCGGCCTGAGCCTGATGGGCCGCTACGTCAGCGGCCGTGGTATCGATGGCAGCCATGCACCAGCGGGTGGCGCCTACACCGGCCAGTACGGACAGGGCGGCAAGCACTGGGAACGCGACATCGACCTGAAATACGTGGTGCAGTCAGGTGCGGCCAAAGACCTGAGCCTGTCGTTCTCCCACGTGAGCCACCGCGCCAACCAGGCCCAGGCCGGCGATGACATCGACCGCATCTACCTGATCATCGAATACCCACTCAAAGGCAGCTTCTGACATGAACACTGCCTCTTCGAACAGGTGCTGTACAGCACTCGGCACCCGCGCGATCCCTGTGGGAGCGGGTTTACCCGCGAAGAGGCCGGCACTGAAAACACAAGAAAGGGGCCAGACACTGGTCCCCTTCCTTCATGTCAGCTCAGCTTAGAAAGCAAAGCAAGAACAACCCAGCGCCCCCCAGAAGCCTTGGAAGTCATTCACCGGCACACTCGATTTGCGCGCTTTGTCATGACTGTGCGCATGTACCCCGCACGGCCCCGAGCACTGATGCACGGCTGCCGCCAACGATGGCGTACCCACGCGCCAGTGCCCTGGCACCTTGGCTACTGGCGACCACTCTGGCAGCACTGGCACCTGCGGTGGGCCAAGGCGATCGAATTCTCCCGCCGCGTACACCACCTTGCCATCGACGATGGTCAGCACCGACTCGATGCCCTTGATCGCCTCTTCATCGACACTGAAGAAGTCCAGCGACAGCGCCGCCAGGTCGGCCAGCTGGCCCACCTTGATCTGGCCCTTCTTGCCCTGCTCGCTGGAGAACCAGGCACTGCCCTGGGTGAACAGTTGCAGTGCGGTGTCGCGATCCAGGCCTTCCGGGTACAGCTCCATGCCGCCGACGGTCTTGCCGCTGACCAGCCAGTACAGCGAGGTCCACGGGTTGTAGCTGGACACACGGGTAGCGTCGGTACCGGCACCCACTGGCACGCCCATGTCCAGCATGCGCTTGATGGGCGGGGTCTGCTCGGCAGCCTTGGCGCCGTAGCGATCGACGAAGTACTCACCCTGGAAGGCCATGCGGTCCTGGACGGCGATACCACCGCCCAAGGCGCGCACGCGCTCGATATTCTGCGGGGTGATGGTTTCGGCGTGGTCGAAGAACCACGGCAGGCCGTTGAACGGGATGTCGCGGTTGACCTTCTCGAACACGTCGAGCATGCGCGTGATCGATTCGTTGTAGGTGGCATGCAGGCGGAACGGCCAGCGTTGCTCGACCAGGTGGCGCACCACCGGTTCCAGCTCTTCTTCCATGGTCTGTGGCAGGTCCGGGCGCGGCTCGAGGAAGTCCTCGAAGTCGGCGGCGGAGAACACCAGCATTTCGCCGGCGCCGTTGTGGCGCAGGAAGTCGGTGCCGCTGTGCAGCTTGACGCTGGAGGTCCACTTCTTGAAGTCGTCCAGCTCTTCCTTGGGCTTCTGGGTGAACAGGTTGTAGGCGATGCGCACGGTCAGCTGGTTGTTGTCGGCCAGCTCCTGGATCACCGAATAGTCGTCGGGGAAGTTCTGGTAGCCGCCGCCGGCGTCGATGGCACTGGTGAGGCCCAGGCGGTTGAGTTCGCGCATGAACTGGCGGGTGGAGTTGACCTGGTACTCCAGCGGCAGCTTCGGCCCTTTGGCCAGGGTGGCGTAGAGGATCATCGCGTTCGGGCGGGCGATCAGCATGCCGGTCGGGTTGCCAAACTTGTCGCGCTGGATCTCGCCTCCCGGCGGGTTCGGGGTGCTCTTGTCGTAGCCGACGGCCTTGAGCGCAGCGCGGTTGAGTAGCGCGCGGTCGTATAGGTGCAGCAGGAATACCGGGGTGTCGGGCGCAGCCTGGTTGATTTCTTCCAGGGTGGGCATGCGTTTCTCGGCGAACTGGAATTCGTTCCAGCCACCGACTACCCGCACCCACTGCGGGGTTGGCGTGCGCGCGGCCTGGTCCTTGAGCATGCGCAGGGCATCAGCCACCGACGGCACGCCTTCCCAGCGCAGTTCGAGGTTGTAGTTCAGGCCACCGCGGATCAGGTGCAGGTGCGAGTCATTCAGGCCCGGTATCACCGTGCGCTGCTTGAGGTCGATGATTTGCGTCGCGGCGCCCTTGTGGGCCATGGCCTCGGCGTCGTTGCCCACGGCGACGAAGCGGCCGTCCTTGATGGCGACGGCGGTCGCGGTGGGCTTTTCGCGGTCAACGGTGTGCAGCTTGCCGTTGAACAGAATCAGGTCGGCGGTCATGGAACCTCCTTGGGTGGATGCGTGAGCGGAACCGGCTTGGCCGGTGAAGGGCAATGCGGACCAGAGCGCGCCCGCGGCACCGAGCACGGTGCTGGTGGCGAGGAACTGGCGACGGGTCTTGTCGTTGCGGTCTTGGGCCATGGTGTTCTCCGTCTGGGTGCGGCGGCGGCAGGCGCAACTGCGGAGCATGCCGGTTAATGCTGGGTCAGGGCTTGGATGGATGTGCGGTAGGCTGTAGAAGGTTAGCCCTGATCAACATTAGTGCTGCCAGGGCCGGCCTATTCGCGGGCGAGCCCGCGAATGCCTCCCACAATTACCGCTGGAGAAACGCCAGCAAGTCCTCGTTCAACTGCTGCGCATGGGTCACCGCAAACCCGTGCGGCGCCCCGGCATACACTTTCAGCTCAGCCCCACGAATCAGCTCCGCCGCCTGCTTGCCGGTGGCCTCGAACGGCACGATCTGGTCGGCGTCACCATGGATCACCAACGTCGGTACATCGACCTTGCCCATGTCCGGCCGGAAATCGGTCTCGGAGAACGCCGTCACGCACTCCAGCGTGCCTTTGATCGATGCCATCAGCGCGATGTTCAGGGTCTGCGTCTGCACGCCCTGGGACACCTGCTGCCCATGGTTCAGGCCATAGAACGGCGTCGCAAAATCGGCAATGAACTGCGCACGGTCGGCCCGCAGGCCGGCACGGATACCCTCGAAAACCGACAGGTCGACACCTTCAGGGTTGTCTTCACGCTTGCCGAACACCGGCGTCACCGCACCCAGCAGCACCAACCCGGCCACCCGCTCGCTGCCGTGGCGGGCGATGTAGCGGCTGACATCCCCGCCACCCATCGAGAAGCCCACCAGGGTCACGTCGCGCAGGTCGAGGTGTTCGATAAGCTGGGCGATGTCATCGGCGAAGGTGTCGTAGTCGTAACCGCTCCACGGCTGGCTCGAACGGCCGAACCCACGGCGGTCGAAGG
>Ga0213820_1000253_pt1 | contig 46774 bp, 64 predicted proteins | sample MC6MC0910MG_FD_179889 | JGI IMG/M metagenome (GOLD analysis project Ga0213820, IMG submission 179889) | Enriched soil aggregate microbial communities from Iowa State University, Ames, United States - MC6-MC0910-MG | ecosystem: Environmental > Terrestrial > Soil > Unclassified | place: USA: Iowa... | reverse complement strand
CTCGTTGGCATTATGGCATCACTTCCTCTCGTAATTGTTGATGTGTAAATGCTGCTAGTTGAGCATGTGTAAAACGGGCTATTGTGCTGTGTTGGTTATATCGTAATTGGACGGTTAGAATCATGTTTTGAGGTGTAATGCGTTCAAGCATAATTGCCACCGCATCAAACATACCTTTAACCGTCAATTCGATTTTCACACTTAAGGTCTTTGCAGCCACATCACATTGCAATTCATATTGTCCCTCTCCCAAAAGGCTATCTAGCAATTGTTTTAAGACTCGATTAGTATAAGGTGCTTGCTCTTGATAACGAGTTAAAATACGAAATCTACGTGTTTCGATAGAATCAGACGCTGGAACACTTAGCTTAAGCATTTTTTCGTAACGACTAGCACCTTTTTCACCTGCTGTTACAACAAATTGATTGTTTAAGGTGCTTTCGATTTCTTGCCATAACGCTTCTAATACAGGCTTTTCTACGTTAGCCATAGCAACGATTTCTTTAATTTCATGCAAAACGGACGGTAAATAACCCATGATGTCTACTTCTCTAGCCACTTACAACACCTCGTTTTGGAATGGACTCAACATCTAATGCAATATTGGATTGACTACCATTTAATTGCGTATTTGCAATATCAAGCACCCCAGTTATACCTAGTAATCGATATTCAATTTGTGAAACACGTACAACTACTCCTGTATAATCTTCTTCATAACTGTTAGCCTTGGCCCATTCTTCCGCTAACTCTTTGAAATAATCATCGATTACATGCTGTACTTGACTCTCAATGTCAGCCCATGACCATCCTGCTTGATACGTGATATTCAATGTAATATTAATGACTGTTTCTCCTACACCAAATACAGTTACTATATGGTCAATCGGAGCTGTCCCTATACCTTCTCCTTGATTTTCTAATGGATCAACAGCCTTTTGTACTTCTTCGATTAGTGTTGATGTCGGTTTCCCGTATTGAGAGTTAATTATGACTAATTTAACCGTCCCTCCACCATTCCAAGCGCGATAAACACGTACACCACCAACTCCAGGCAATTTCCTTATCTTTTCTTTGTAATCGGCTCTATTGCCACCAAATGCGGTTGATTCAAAGCTATTGAAGTAGCGAGTGCGGAATGCTTCGGTTTCTTCTTCGTCATCTCCTGGTACCAAGACATCGGTTAACATGGCTGTCTCCAAATTATTTATATAGTTAATGGGAATAAGTTGCCCCGAAAACAAATTACCAACATTACCTGCTGTTTCACATTTCAAGATGAATTGACCTTTTGCGATTCGCTCGATAACTTCATAATTCAAATCGTCCAAACTGAAACGACTACCGATAGGTACATCAATATTAAAGACACCTTTTCGTTTGGCGTAAGTAGCTTCAAGAGGCTTTAAACCACGTTCTGCAGCACGTCGAAGTAAATACTCACTTGGTGCAGTGTCAGCAAATACCATGTCGATGAAATTCTTTAATGTAAAAAGCATTTGAACCGTTTCAACACTATTTGCTGCTGTGGCGTTATAAATTAATGAAGTGACTTCACGCTTATCGAGAGAATCATCAATACCTGCAAGTTTACGAGCAATCAGTTCTTCAAATGTTATATCTAAATTAAATGGTTCGGCCATTAGTATTCAACCTCTTTCTCAAGCATTAAATCACCAAAGATAGTGTGTGCTGTATATGCAACATGAACTTTATTTTTCTTTGTTGTCACTACAAATGAATCCACTTCATTAATTCGGTTATCGTGTAGCAAACACTCTTGTATACGTCGTGGTACTTCACTAGCAACATAAGAGGTGGGTTTACCGAATAAATCTTTCGATTCAAACCCTGCATTCCATGTATAGATAATGTGATCGTAACGCTCGACAGAGAGCATTAAAAAAATCGCCTGTTTCATGGCTTCGAATTCATCAATAAAGCCAACACAGCGATTCTTGTCATGTATTAATTTATAGTTCTTCGATGGTTCAATGATTTCCTCAAAATCGAGTGTCAGTCCATCATTTTCAACCTGGGGTATCATTAAACCACCTCTATATCAATAATTAAGTATTGTTGACCACCATGCGCTCGTATCATGGTTACTTTGTCTCCATCAACTAAGCCGTTATGAATTTTAAACTTTTTACGTCCTTTATAATCATGTGTATGACTAGCAGGGCCAAAGCCAATTTCTGTTTCGTGTTCAACCGTCATATCTACTTCGTAATCCATGACCGCACGAGTAAGCTTCAATTGTTCCTTTTTAAGCGTTAATTTTTGGTCAACATACACTTCTAATGGCTCTATACTAACCACAGTGCCGTAAACAATAGTACAAAGCTTTTGAGCGTTTAATACGCCTTTAACGATCTTTTGAAACTCAATTAAAATATCTTCCATACTACGCAACAAAATCACCGCCAATCAGCTTTAAGTCCATACGATGGTCTGATTCTTTGAAGGTGTGTTTTACCGTTTCGACCAACATGAAATTAGCAACCGTTAAATCACCTAAATACATTTGCACCCCTAACGTAGTACCGCCGCGCACCGATGGATCACCAAACACTTTATTAATGTGTAACTTCCTTGATTTGCGATTGTAGAGAGCCAACATACCATCAGCTTTTGCTTTACCGTTTTCGTTTTCATCAAGTTTATCTGTCATTTGCAATATGCCCCATTCGTTCATTTTGGAGCTATCTTGCGCAATGTATATTTCCCGTTTGCCTGTTTTTTTATTTTCTCGTACTAACTTGATTTTGTTGTACGTGTTCTCGTCAATTGAAGTTGTGTATTCAAAGGATTCTCCTGATTCCTCGTCAATGAGTAAATCAGATTTAAGCATCTTAATATTCCGTAGGTTTAACGCGCCATAATCGTCATACAGTACATATAAATCACCTGTGTTAAGAGTCGTTTCAGATAGTGCATTATCCATGATAGTAAATAGCTCTTGGTTATCTTCTACTCTTGATGTAATGACGTGTTTCGTATTAGCGATGATGCCTGTCTTTAACTTGAAGTCTTCTGCAATCATTTGAAGTACTTGAGCAGCCGTTTTATTGGCGTATACGTATGTGTCCTTATTTTTAAAATAACGCAGTTGGTCATAGCAAGTGACGCTGATAAGACGGTTGTTATTCCGTTTTTTCGTAAATACAAAGCCGAAAAATATCTTGTGGCCATCATAATCAAAACGAACAGCATCACCTTCATGGAAGCCTAGCACTTCATCTTTAATGATATTAAATGTTAGTTTGCCTGGTGAGCCTTTACGATGCGTTTCCCACTCGACACCTTCCTCTACCGCACATTCAAAAATACGCCCTTTGCTCATAATATACAGCTGTGATTTAGCCAAGTTTTATCACCTGCCCAACTTTAATTTCATTTGGATTGCTAATGTTATTGAGCTTTGCAAGTTCGGTTGACTTAGAACCATCACCTAAATACTTTTTAGCAATTGCCCACAATGTATCACCTTTGACGACAGTATGTGTTTTAGGTGTTTCCTTGCCCGTTGTAGGGCGTTTTTGTTCAACAACAGCCTTTTGAGCAGTTGGTGTATTTGAAGCGCTACCTGATGTAGTAGCAGGCTTAGTGACAAGCCGTTTATTCCCATATGCCCTATATTGCTTCAAACGAATATTTACCATGACATCAAAACCGTTTTCAGCGGATTCATTAATTTCGTAATCCTCAATTGAGACAGTCATGTTCGTGTCGAAGAGTAGGTTCCCATTCGGCATCATACGGTTGACAATGAATTGAAAAGGTTTATCAGATACCTTTAATTTTTCTAGTTTATCGAGATAATAAGTAGCTGGTTGAAAACCATTTGGATAAACAGAAAACGGATATTTGACGTTTGGGAGCAATACCTCAAACTCAATATCCGTTAAACCTGTTTTCTTTATGATATTTACTTCACCGTCATTCATCAGCACTATCGTTTCATTACGACCGTTAATTTTCGTGGTCATTTCAGAAGGAGCGACAGGAAACTGAACTCCATCTAGAAAAAAGTTATACATTTTCTGTCGGACCTCCTTCCGCTAACATTGCAATTGTTTCTTCTACTTTTTCACCGAATTTATCAATAACACCATCAATGTCCATTTCACTATTAATGTGATTTTCATTTTTCATATCTACATTAATCTCTGCAGTTGTGTAACGATTAATCGCCTCTCGCTCTGCTAAATCGCGCATATACTTTAAGTCCTCGCCTGCACCTTCTAGCGACTTAGCAGCTTTTGCTGTGTTCTTCGCTGTTTTATCTCCGTTTTGATTCGCTTTATCTAATTTGTCACCTAGAGCATTTTTCATTGCCTCTTCAATGGCCTTTCCCGCATCATCCTTCTCATTACTATCACGGTTGAATAAATTAGCCCCCCAATTGTATCCTGTATCCCAAGCAGCACCCAATGACTTCATTTCCATTTTAGGCGCTTCCCAATAGTCAGCAGGTGTTTCACCGACCCAATCACCTAATGCACCTTTTATATTCTTTAAATCGCTTGTTATTGATGTTCGGTGTGAAAATTCGGTTCCTTTTGCCAATCCAATCTTAGCTGCAATATCTGTAGGTAATAAATCTATCAACCAATTCCACGCCTTGATTGCAATATTAACGGCATCAATCATGGCATTCGCAAAGCCTGTTGCAAAATTATCCCACCCACTAGACATAGCAATTGTGCGATCTAATACATTGCTAGCGAGATTGTAGAATAATTTTTTCACTGAATACATCGGATGGCTCCACACATTGACGAAAAACTCTGCAATTGCCGCAAAAATATTCCACAAATAAGCAATCACATTATAGATGTAGGTACCTAAAACCATAAAAGCACCAGCAATGATTCCTGTTGCGCTAATAGATGACCCCGTAAAATAATTGATAGCAGCTACAGCCAAATAAATTATTCCTATAAGTAAAGCAATAGCCATAATAATAATGAAAATTGGATTTGCAGCTAATGCAGCATTAAGCCCCCAAGCAGCTGCTACCATTGACCATGTAGCACCAGTACCAGCACCTATTGCCGCAGCGTATATTAAAGTTGCTGTAGTTGAAAGTGCAGTCCATATAACTGTTGCCATTTTTGCAAGCTTAACAGCAACCAACGCTGTTACATATCCTGTTAGTACTGTTGTTAAGGCTCCAATTACAGGCCCTATTGTTGACCAATTATCATAAACAAAGCTACCGCCTGTTATTAACAAATCTAATGCTTGTGTCGCAACGCTTGAGAGACTACCAATACTAAATACAATATCATCTATTGCTTTTTGAAAATTTTTCGAATCAGAAACCGATGTTAAACGACTGAAAAAATCACCGAATTGAGCACTTATATTATTCATTGCTTCTGTCCATACATCTCGGAATGTGTTAGGCATACTTTCGAAACGTGCATTTGTTTCATCTGCTGCAGCAAAAAGGGCTCGTTTTAAAATGTCTGCAGTTATTTGTCCATCAGAAGCCATTTTGCGGAACTCTGCTCTTGTAACACCTAAATATTTTTCAATGTTTCTTACAACTGTTGGTGCGTTATCTAACACACTATTTAATTCTTCACCACGTAATACACCACTTGCCATAGCTTGTGTTAATTGAAGCATTACTGCTTGAACACCCTGTAATTCTGTACCGGAAATAGTAAAGTGTTTATTTAATTGCTCTGCAAAAGCAATAATCTCATCATTCGAAGAGAATGCTTCACTAGCTAAAATACCCAACTTTGCAATCATATCAGCAGTATCATCAAATGATGAATAAGTACGATTGGCTGAGGCTAAAATTTTATCATTTAGTTGAGCAGTAGTTTGTAAACCATCGTTCATAATGTCTAAACGAGCAGTTGTATTTGTTATATCATCAGCCATGGATAAAATACTTCCTGCCGTTCGAATACTAAGATAAGCTCCAACAATCCCTATGATTTTATTTAGCAACCCGTCTGCTGCACTTGTACCGTCCCTAATATTGTTTGTAAATCTTTGTTGGGCCCCTGAAGCATTATTTACTTCCTGCTCCATCGAACTTATTGCTTGCGCTGCTGATGCTAATTCCCTCCGCGCTAATTCAACACTAGAAGTATCCATCATTTGTCCTGACGCCACATGCATTGCTTCCATCTGATTTACCATCATTGATACTGCGTTATGCATCGCTCTCATGGGTTGACTCATACGATCTTGAATTTGGATAGCAGTACGAATTGTTGCGATATTATCACTTCCTCTCGAAGCAAAGAAAAAGAGCACCACATAGGCGCTCTTAAAGACTTGTCATTCTTCTTTCATTTTTCGATAATTCATAGTAGTTTGTGTTAAATAAAAGTGCATTTGGTTCATTAGTAACTTCCATGGAGATATAATCTAATTCATTTCCTTTTTCATATGCAAAGATTAAGTATTTTTCAATAATAGTACTCGTCTTTTCTTTTGCTCGTCCACCAATCATGGCTCCTAATGCCCCGAATAGTACATAACCACCTACAGCCCCACCAGTACTACTTACATAACTTTTCTGAATTTCGACATCAGTTTTAATTAAAATATCTCTAACTTTCAAAATATCCAATTCAATAGTATCTTGGTTTCTTTCAAATATAACTTTATTTTCACATCTGTATACAAAAATTTCTGCTCCCTCTGCTATAGGGAGACCCGCCATATGCTTTACTTGTATACAAATATCTGCATTTAATTTTTGTTGACGGGCCTTTGAACCTGGAATTTCACTTTCCCTTTCAAATCTCTCAGCTGCTGTTTCTCCTTGATCGACAGATTTATTATACTTCATAGACTTTTTCCATAAGTAAATTCCTAAGTATATAAATATACTAATAATTATTAGAAAAAATAATATCGCTACTATGTGGTAATTAGTTTGAATGGTAACAGAAACTCCACCTATCAAAAAACCAAATGCCCAAAACCATAAAATTAGTGATGCAAGACGCAAGAAAAATTTCACTAATATCCCTCCTCATACACAAATATACAAAATATAGAGAGATTTCACTATATAAATTTAGCTTAGTGGGTAATTATCGTTTTCTCTTGCCCTTACCTTTACCACTTCGTTTAGCCTCTTTTTCAGCCTTTTCATCAGCAGCTAGTTTTATTTGAACAGCAGCTACAACGAATGCTTTTTCGTATTTAGGCAATGAATCAAATTCTGACGGCCACTTATGGAGCTTATGTAAGCAGTAATAAGCAACATTTGCTTCATAGTCGCCGTCCTCTATTAGTTTTTTGCTTCTTCTACTGCTTCATCCATGCCAACATCAAAACCATTGATTTCTTGAATTTTTGCAAGGTACCCATCGTATTCACCTGGTAACAGCATCTTTTTCAATAATTCCTCTGCTCCCATTACCCCATATGAATTTTGTAACTCTTTATCATGGAGGTTCGGGAATACAGTACATTTCACTGCAAGTGCAGCTAAATATGCCGTATAGTTTGTCTCAGGTACCATAACGCCTTTTTTACCTGGTACTGGCATGCGTTTTGTATTGGCTTTACGTAATTGATCATCTTCATCAGATGTAATAGCAGCAACTTCCCATTTAATAGGTTTACCATCTTGAACAAAGCGTTTTGATACAACAACTTTCTCATTTTCTGCTTTCAATGCGTTTTGCGCTAAAAATGCTGTTAAATTCATATAGTCACCTTATCCTTTTTGTTTTTTTGTAAATAAAAAGAGACTAGATTTATCTAGTCTCCATAGCTCTATCGATATCCCAACCTCTTTTTACTATTCTTCCGTATAGGGTTGAGTAATTTATATTCATCTCTTCTGACCACTGCTTTAAGGTTTTTTCTTGTCCTTGATAAACTATTTTTAAATTGTTCCGTTTATTATTGCCTTGTACTTTCATAGTAACCCAACGACAATTCAACGGCTCGTAATCTCCATTGACATCAATTCGGTCAATGGTTAGATGTTCTTCATAACCATTGTTATAAGCCCAGTTTTTAAACTTTTCAAAAGTAGACCATATCTCGCATATCTTGATCCCACGACCACCGTAATGAAAATAGTCTTTGCTATTAGGATTGTTACAGCGTTCCTTCATTTTAGCAAACGCCTTGTATAAACGTGTATTTGTCATTCCGTGTGTAATCGTTCTTTTAGATTTCAGTTCGTTCGCTAAACAACCACAACTGTTTGTATCACCTTTTGATAAAGCAGCTGTCGTAACAACTGAATAATTCCCACAATCGCATTGGCAATACCATAAATTATGACTGTGTTTATTTTTACCGAAATGATACTTTACTGTAAGCCTACCATATCGTTCTCCTATTAAATCTTTAAATCTTTTATTTGTGCCCTTCCATCCAGGAGAACAACCACAATGCGGTACTTTAGTGTTCCTTAAATTTCCTTCTTCCCTAATTACCATATTTCCACATTCACAACGGCAGAGCCATTGCTTTTTGCTATGTTTATTTCTTCCTTGAAATTCTACAATGCTTAGCTTTCCGACCACTTTACCTACCGCAAATTTCAAAGTCTTACCCCACTTTCTGCAAAGTATAATATTTCCATTATATCATTTCTCAAAAGTGAAGTATAAAATACAAATATACTTTATAGCATTTCTGACACGATACTAAAGGAAGTCGGAATTTCGAAATCCTCAAAAGTAAAGTCGAATGAATCTTCCAAATAGTCGGCATCCGCATCTAACATAGCAATTATGCCACCATCCATATTACAATCGATTAATATCACTGTTTGAGTGCCTACAGTGGAACTACCATCTTCATTTGTTACTTGAATATCAAAATAAATATCCTCCCCTGAATCTTTGTAACGTTTTAATAGCTCACGAAAAATGGATGTATTGAAGTAAAAAGTTGCTGAACCTGTACCTTCCCAACCGGTTGCCTTGTTTCCTTTACCAGTACGCCCCATAATAGGCACTTGTGTTTTCGTCTTATCCATACGTGCTTCTAAATTAATTAATTGAGCAAAGAGATAACGATTTTCTTCAATCGTTACATACGCACGACCTTGTGCGCCATGAATAGCATCACGAGCATGCATAGTAGCTTCCGCAAAATACTGTAAATTAAGTGGAATTAATATTTTGTTATTATCCACGTAAATTCCCTCCTTTAAGCTACCGTAGTAGTGATATAAAGCTGTGACATTGCAACTGTTGGAATAACAACTTCATTCACAACAACAGATTTTTTTGAATTCCCTTGATCTACCGTAAGGTCATCCTTGTTATAATTTTGGATCGCACGAATACGTTGCATTTCCATACGATGTGCACCAATATCATTCCATAATGAAATTCGGCCATCTTTATCATTCGGTACTTTACCGAGATAACGATTGTTAAAGAGTTGAGCCGTATCAATAGCAATTTGATCTAACACGCGAATTACTTGGTTCATACAGAAATCTTCGTTTTTGTCTCCTGTAAAAGACGTGAATGTGTTTACATCTTCAAGAATACGAATTTCCTCACCAACACGATGGAATGCTAATTTCCCACCTTTTAATAAGTTGGTTAATTGCGATTGTGTCTTAGTTTCAGACATATCAAGGGTGTGCTCACCATCGTATTTCTTGTTTGTATTGGATTTATTAACTGCTACGCCTGCCTCAGCGCCAGTTAACCAATAAACTGCTCCAAACAATTCTTCACCTTCGCCAATAGCGTCGTTCGGTGTATCAATGATTCCCTCATGATCTTTAGCACCTAATTTATGCCCAATTAGTTGGAACTTGCCACCTACTTGGTCACGAATCCTTTTTGTGTATTCCACATACAAATCTTTAATTGTCTGTTCATTGGATAAGCAACCTAATGTGTTAAAGCCGTATGCCTCTAATTCATCCAAAGCTAATTGATGTGGCGTGCCTGCAGTTAATGCTGTAGCTCCGTTAGAACCACTAGAAAGAGGAGTACCAGCAGTTACAGCTAAAGTTGCATCACTTTTAAATGACACAAAATCATTTGCTGTTAGTTCGGCAGCTGTGGTAACTGTTTGTTCATCAACTAGAATCGCTTCTAGATACGTTTTTACATCAAATTTTGAAGGCTCATCTACGTTTGCTTGAATGACAATTTTTAAATCATTACCACGAATGCCCTTATACTTTGCTTTTGCATAAATATTTTCTGCGGCTGAACCGCCTAAATTAAGTTTTGCAAAAAATACTGTAATAGCATTTTTAAAAATGTCTCGAATACCCTTTAATTTTGGATGGGTATAATCATAGCCAAAAAGCTTTAATGAATCCTTTTGTAAATCTTCAAGGTTCACCGTTAGCACCCCATCATCTTGTCCCCAATCTAAAGCGATTGGTAATGCAGCGTAGCCACGGTCTGATAGATTAACGAATGCACGAGCCGCACTAATAAAGTTTTGATACGTACCAGGTAGTACTTTATTTTGAGTTAAAAATGGACCTCCACCTAATGCCACGTTATTTACCTCCTTTGTCGAATCTCTTTAAAATCCCATCCACTTCGGTGAGTGAGTATGTTTTGTCATCTTTCAGCAACGCATTTAATGCATCACGACGAGCAATGTATTTGTTGCTGTTGACTATTTGAGTTTTTGTAAATTCAGGTGCTCCTAATGCTTTTGATACTTCATCAGTGGTTGCTTTTGCTTTGTCTTGAAGTACTTCTGTTTTCGCCAACACTTTCACCCTTTCGTTTTCGTATATTGTTCAAGTGAACCCATAAATATTTTTTCTTCAACATCTTGCAAGAAGAAATTGAAACGAATGAAATTATGTCCGATGCCATCTACTAACTCACTGTTAGCACCAGTACCTAGCATCAATGAGCCGTTTAACAGCGTTATTTCTTTTAATGCTTGTTGTACCTTCAATGTCATGTTTGACGCCTCAGATATGCCGTTTTTAGGGAAATACTGCACGTTAAACAGTGTTGTTACCTTCCATCGTCCACCTATTTGTCTAATGTGCTCTAAGTTCAAAAATTGAATTAAAAAAGCAGGAGTCTTAAACCCCTGCGGTACTTCATCGATATATTTTTTATAACCTTCTCCGAACGCTTGATGAAGTTTAATAGAAATTGCATTTTGAATATCATTAATCTCCATCGAAAGCCCCCTTTAGTAATGTAAAGAGTTTTCTTTCAAGTATTGCTGGCGCCTGTTGTTCAAGTTCATCTGCTGATATAGTCATCATAAAACGACCGTTTACCCAACCTTGATTATTAGATGTACGATGCCCAAACTCAACGTACTGAGCATAATCTACTGGATTAATAACCTCTATTTCGTAGACAGAACCACTCTTTTTTACTTGTCCAATTGTCCATCCACGTTGTAAAGTTCCTCCATTTACTTTCGCTACTGGAGTGCGTCGAATCACCTTACCTAGCAACCTAGCGGCTAATTCATTCGCACAATCCTCACAGAATTTTTCGTAATCAGCAGTTGCTAACTTGGCTAGTTTTCGTTCAAACGCCTTCAACTGTCTTAAATCAACACGTCCACCTCTACCCATTATGCATACCCCCTAAAGAGTTCTAAGACTATTTCTTGGTGGTCCTTATACACAGCAGACTCACCACTTCTTGAGTATTCTGTTGTTTTACCATGCTGAGTCACAATAATCTTTGACCCTGCAGGTATATCCAACTCAGGAGCAATAAATAGCTTGATAGTCTGCGCAATTACTGCCGGACCGCCAGTAGGTGTTGATGACGTTTGTTTTTCGTATGATAGCTTACACTTTGTATCAGAAAAGAGTGACGCTTCATCATGTTTTGTTACATGAGTAATTGGATCTTCAATCTCTTGCCATACCTTTACGGTACATAAACCTTTATACAACGACTCAACAGCTTTTCTACGCGCACTTACCATGTAAGCACCCGATATTTTACGAAATCGATTTCGTAGTGCAGAAGATAGTTGATAAAGGCATTAAACTGAGCTTCTGGCGTTGTACTTTCGCTTACTGCAAATACCGTATTAGTATCGCCGTCTTGTACTTGTTTTGCTACAACGTCAAAATCTAATGAGCTCACATCTAGTAAGCCCATCGATTTTTTAGCAAACAAAAATTCCCCAACAGCCATATCGATAGCGACATGTTCTAGCCCTTGAGGAATTACATCTAAATTTGTTTGGTTTTTAATATGATCAGTTGTTTTTTTAACTGCAAAAGTTAATAAAAAACCATCAGTACTAGTCGGCTCATTTGAAATCGTAACTCCTAACGCTTTTAAACGCTCTCTCACTTCTTCAAGCATTCAATCACGTCCTATTCAGCTTTTTGAGCTTCTTCGATTTTCTTGATAATTCCTTCTTCTGTTGTCGCTTTACCGATGTCTACGTTGTGTTGTTCTGCGTATAACTTCAATTCTTCAAGAGACATTCCTTCGAACGGATTATCCAATGAATTAGATTGATTAGCAGCAACCTCACCGATAACTTTTACAAGTTTTTCGTTCACATGGCCGTCCTCCATCTCAAACGAATCACCTTTTGGATGGGTTACGCCATTATAACGAACTGGAATGTCAATAACTTCAACTAATTTCATTTACATGGCCTCCTTATGCAATTGGCTGTGCTTGGAATACGTTATTTGCTTCTGGGAACGATGGAATTGCAGTTGATGCTGCTTTTGCCCAAGTTGATACTGGATCTAAACCTTCCTCAAAAATCATACCGATGACATTACCCGCGTTTTGTACTTCCTCATTACCTTGGCGTAGAAGGCGTGATTCTTCAGGGGTTGGTCCATGAAGAGTTTCTCCTAATTGAGCATCACCAAACATTACAAATTTGTTTTCTGGGAAGTAACGCATTGTTGTATATGTCCCATTTGCGTTCTGTACTCGGTACTTTGAATCATATGTCGCGATTGTAGGCAAACCATGTGATTGCATAAATGCATTTAAATCAGCTAAAGTAGCAACTCGACCACTGTCTTTACCGAATAAAGCAGCAATAATTTTTGCGTTGCGTAAAATCTGACTAAGAATTGTCGTCGATGTCAAAGCACGCGTTGGTTTCTCGTCTAATGCATCCGACCAACGTTGAATATCACCAAGGATATCAGCCGTTTCTAAATTCCATAAATCTGTACCGGATAATGCTTCTTTATGTTCATTCGGCACTTTATAATCAACAGTTAATGTTTCGCCACCTTCCATAGCAAGTGAAAGCTGACCATTCGCTAACGCTTGCATACGCATAACTTCTTTTTCAGCACGAACATCACCAACAGCACGATCAATTAAATTAAATACGCGTCCCATTAACACCTGTTGCTCTTGTGGTGTACGAGGGAATTGTAGAGCGATTAAGTCCTTCTCTTTAATTTGGTATTTCTTTTTAATGTAAGCTGCTTCAAGTGCTTGTTCACCAAACTCTACAGAACCGATTTCCGCCTCTGTATCGAAAGCGTGAATTTTAGCAGCAACCGGCAGATTGCTGGCACCTACTAAATATTCAAATTCAAGTGTATCGTGCTTTACTTCAGGGAAAAGCGTCTCACCCAAAAACGGTGTTAATTTACGCTCCTTTAAATAACTAAGAACAGTTTTGTTATCAAATAACTCTAAGATATCTGGCATATTGTTTTTCCACCTTTCAATTATCGAAATTTAATTTCTTTTAATGCTGTTTTTGCTTCAGCAGACGGCGCAGTGTGTAATCGTGATTCTAAAATGTACGCTTCAACAATTAAAGAACCTGGTTGTGGTCCGTTTGTTACGTCAACATCGTTGTAAAGAATACCTTTAGCTGTAGCATCGTTTGCAGGAAGGATTGTTCCAGCTTTCACGATTTTCTTTCCGTTAGCATCAGCAGTTATTCCTGAATCACTTACTAACGTAGTGAAAGCTTGCACCTTAGAAGATGCTAAAAAATTAATACGGTTGTAATTTGTTACTCCTTTTACATATGGCATTTGTGTATGCCCTCCTTTTGATTAAATTAGCTCCACGGGTTCGGAGTATCAGAACCCACAGCACCTTTTTCATTAAACTGTTTAGCGAATGCGCTACCAGCGTCTAATTCGCTATCTGCTCCCTTTTCTCCACCAGCAGGATTCCAACCTTTGAATGTCGGCTGTTGCTTTTCTGGCACAAATAAAAAGGACTTTGATTCTTGCAACGTTTTAAGTTGCTCCTCAAGTCCTTTTGCTACTTTTCCATCTTCATTTAACTCGATTGCTGTTTTATCAATGAGCCCAGCAACCAAATCGATATCATGTACTTTGCTGTGTAATGACAATTTTAGTGCTGCATTCATACGTTCATTTTTCAATTGTTGCTCGTATTCTTTTTTAGCTGTTTCATTTGCCTGTTGCAACTCGGTAATCGTTGATTGAAGTTCCTCATTACCTTTTGCTTTATCTTGCAATCCCTTCAACTGAGTTTCATGATTTTTCACTTGTTCTTCGAGTGTTTTCTTGGCAGTGTTTACCTCATCAAAGCGTTCTTGAGGAATCATTGTTCCATATTTACCAACAACAGCATCAGCTTGCTCCTCGCTTAACCCCATTGCAATTAAATCTTCTTTTTTCATCTGATTAGCCTCCTAATTCGTGTTTTACGTGCAACGGCACGATAGCGTTTGGACACTTGTTCTTTAACGTCTACAAGCGCTATAAAGACGAATAAGCATAATAAAAGCACTCAACCATAAATAACCGGTTCAGTGCTCTATACATTAAAATATTCTAAATTTGGTTCATCTAAATACGGTAATAAATCATAAATTTTATACAATCTCTTACCGATCTCATTAACAGTATCTTGTTGGTCCATACCCTGACTAACGATACTAAAGTTGATATCGGATTGGATATTCCGGAAGTTTTCATCGCTTAAGTCAAAATGAACGAAGCGACTATCGGTTGTTTTATTTTCCACATACTCTTCTATTTCAGGTACATGCTCCGCTAGAAAATCATAATCCTCTTTTTTTAGTTTCACTTTGTCCCCTCCTCGATGATATAGGATTTACTTGAATTAAGTTACCCGTTTCAGGATTTACACTTACCTCACAAGTATTACCAATGTACTGTCTACTTTGGTTCGCTCTCTCTTTTACATTACCATACAGCAAAGCTTCTTTGATTTCCTCCAGTGACACACCGTTCCTTGCTAGCTTAGTATGAGGATCTTCATTCGTACCAAATAGACGCTCAATAAAATGTTTTGACTGAGCCTTAATTAGCGTACCGTCTGCAGTTGTTATTCCTATTAATTCGTTATTGATTCTGTTTTTATATAGAACATAATCATCAAATGAAGTATACGGAGAAATCATATTATTTTCTCTGGATTTCTTGTAGTCATTCAGCAAATTCCATTCATTGCTATTATTATACTTTAAATCTTGGAAAGCATCCAAAGAATTAGGACCTTGCTTACCTATCATTTCTTTTGTTTTTTCGAACTGTAACTTATCACTACTTTTGTTATTACGTTTCTTTTTTTCAATAGCAATCTTTCGCTCACCGTGTTTTTCAACCTGCGTTTGATACCATTCTTCATACTTCATATTGCTAGAAACGTAATATGTTTGGCCGTCTAAATCACGGGCAATGCGTTCGCTATAATCATCTTCAAAATAAGGCGCTGTCGTACTACGACAATGTGGATGAAATGGATTTGCTGTAACTCCAGGTTCGAAATCCTCTTGCTTAAATACCTTCCCGTCCATGGATTGGCATATGCTACTTGTTTTATGATCTAAAGTTGCGATGATTTCATAATGCTCTACATCAAGCTCTTGATAAACATCCTTTTGCGCAGCAGCACTAAAAAACGCTGACTCAGTCATAACTAGACGAGCAGCGTTTGAGCGTGAAGTATTCATTTTTCTTGTGATTGCTGAAATCATACGATTAGGAGCTTCGCCTCGTGCCATTGATTGGATAAGTTCTGTATGCAACGTATCTAACAACATATTTCGATCTCGCCATATCTTTTGACTAAATGTGCGACCATCAGCAGTCCACGGTTTGCTAATTATTTTTGTAAGCTTTGTTTCATCCAGTGCTTGCAAAGTAAAGCCTATTTCAAAAGCTTTTTGCACCTCAAATGCTGTTTGATAGTATTGCGTCTGATAAGTTTCTTTTACCAATTGTTCAAAACTCTCAATTTGCCCTCCATAAAGCTTTTCTACAGGTTGCTTTAATTGTAACTGCAGACTCTCTAAACGGCTTATATGGACACGAGAAGAAGCATTTTCAAGTTGTTTCATCCATTGCTGATTAATAGCATTCTTTTTGCCGTATTCGATATATTCTTCTACTGTCCAACGAAACTCACGTAATTCATCACTTTTTAATAACCGTTTGGCTTCATCCAATGAAATTTCATTGTTCTTAGCAAAACGTTGATACCATCGGGAAATATCCTTTTCCATTTCTTGCATGGTTTGAATATACGCTTTTTCGAGGTCTTTATAGTATGATGCTGATTTATTATGCTGTGCTTGTTCTAACATCTCAAAACGCTTTTGCCAATAACTACGCGTCGGCTTGGTCATCTACATCACCTTGCTTTTTTTGGAAGGTCGTTTCATAATTGTCCATCATATTCATTTGCTCTTGCTGTTCCTTCTTCTTGCGTTCTAATTCTAGTTGCACATCTTTTATATATGGATGTTGGGCAATCTTTGTTTCTTCTGATAAGTAAGGTGATTTCTCTAATACCTCAACGACTTCTTTTTCATTGATTAAGATATCGCGGTTAAACACAATATTTACCTGTTCACCTTCAAAGTCTCCTTGGCCTGTATTGGCTAAATGTTGATTAACAAACCATAATAATTCCTCGAAGGATGCTTGGAACTCAGTCTCAATACCATTTGCATCAAGTTCGATATCACTATACATAGATTGGATGTTCATTTGGTTTGGGTTGTTAGCCATACGTTCGTCTTTAGCGTCATAACCACGGCCATTTTCAATGAGTGCTTTCTTAAACAATGAAAGAATGGATTTATAATTATCAGCATTGACCTCGATTGTTAAAGTCTCGACACCACCCTTTACACCATCACCAGAACGTACTTTAACCGCACCGTACTGAGCCAGATTACGCCTGAATTGGCCTAAATCCTGCCCATCATAGTTATGAAGTACAAGAATAGTGTTTCGAGCATCTTCTTGCATGTTGTTTTCAAAATCACTGAGCATGATGTTAATTCCATCTTGTAACGCCTTAACACGCTTGATTAGCGGTATTTCCTTGCTGTTAAATTTAAACGGTATTAACGGTACACGTTGCCAGTTCATACCCATTTCATTGCCTTCATCATCAACTACCGTTAAGTATGGAGCAGAGGGATTTTCCACATCAACTACCAGTTGTCCGTTAAACCAAACATAACGTTTAACTCCATCGGTACTGTATATTTCCACCTTCTCGGTAATGACTTCTTTATCCCCCTCATAGCCAAAAACCGTGTACATCCGTACCGCATAATCTAGTACTGTGCGTTCTGCATCTTGCCAATATGGTAATATCTCGTGACTTGAAAAACGTTTGAATGTGAACTCACCATGCTCGTTGTAATACGGAAATAACCAAGCGATACCCGCATTCAATGCGTCATAACCAACGTTTCGGAAAGTACGGTGGAAACGTTTATCAAAAATACCTTGCAACAATTTCAGGTACGTCTCATTTTCAGCTTCAATAGTTAGTGGCTTACCAAGTTGAAAGTTAACCTTTTGATCTACTAGTTTTGCATACTGATTATCTAATATTTTGTTATTCGGAAGGTTCTCGGCAATCTCTAACCGCCCACCATTACCGATAACTTTACGTTTACGTTTTAAGATATCTTGCTCACCTTCATAATAAGCTTCACCAATACGCATCCATTTTAATTGTTCAGATGATTTAAACTTACTAATCTGTTTTTCTAATACTCTAAGGTTGCTCAAAATGGTGGATGAACCGTTGTTAATAATGTTATTGAGTCTGTCCGTATCAGTTCCGGCACCTTGGAACGGAAAGTATCCTGTCATGTTCTCACCTCTTTCTAATCGAAGCTGTATGTGCTACCACGCATATCCTCTTCAAATGCATATCGAGTACTATCAATGGTGTGGTTATCCTTGTCCTCTAATCTAGGAATTGGATTACCGTCTTTATCAGTTTGATAATCAATGTTTTCAAACTCTCTAGCAATGTTAGGGGTACGGTTCGGATCAATACAAATGAAATCTAAATCATCCAGCCACTCTTCGCCATATTCCACGCTGTCAGGGCCCTTTTTCACGCCATAAATACGTTTTATTCCTAATTCATCACGCAATTCATCAATCGATTTAGGCTCGGCTGATTCTGCTGCTATACGGTCTGATTGGTAGCCTTTAGCTTTCAATTTCTCTGCTAACTTACGATTACTAATTTTCACACCATAAATTTCATCGATTGCATAGATTCCGTTTTTCTTCTTGTCATAATGCCAACGGACAAAGGCTAATGGGTCTGTAGCATAACCAAAGTCAACACCGTTACGGATATTGTCAAAGGACGCTACCATTTCATCAGTAATTGAACCTTTTTCAATCTGTAAGTTATCAAATGGCACAACACCACTCCCTATCGCTTCACCGAGGTATTCCCAACGGTAACGTAATTCATTACGCTCTTTAGCAGCCTGTGCTTCCTCGATAAACTGCTTTGAGATAAAAGGGTTATCAAGGTAAGAAGACTTATGAACAAACGTGTTATCAGGCTGAAATGAGCTTTCATACTTCTTATTCACCCACGACTGTTTACGCTTAGGTGGGTTATACGTATAAAAAAACTTATAAAAAAGACCATTCCCAAGCTCACCACGTAGTAATGAGTTGGTAATGGTCGTTACTTCTTCTTCTGTCTTAAATTCCGCTAATTCCTCTAGCCATGCAAGTGCAAAAGGAAAGTTTGCACTCTTTAAAGATTTAATTCGAGTAGGATCTTGTGCACCACGAAAAATCATGTAGTTACCACGTGGAATGTATGTTATCCTCATCGGTGACTTATTGATTTTAAATAGGTGTGACACCCCTTGTTCGTTTATGGCCCACTTCATTTGCTCGAATATCGATGTCTCAATGGTGTTATCAACTTTACGGATACCGACAGCATTTACAGCGTACCGCATAAGTAACTGCGTGATGATATGAGCTATGTCTGATGATTTACCAGAACCACGACCACCCTTACATACGACATTTAAAATATCGGTTGCAATAGATGCTCGCCAAACTGAATGAAATGCTGGTGGTAGTAATTCAGATAGTTTTTTAACTGTCATTGCTATCACCACTTATATCATCCACGAAAACTGGCGTAACAGTCGCGTTAATCTCCTGTTTATCAATCCATAGGCCATGTCGTTTCCCGATTAGTTCAGCAGCTCTTATTCGCTCTGTCATAGTAGGTGGCATATTCTCTTCAATCTTTTGTACACCCACATCAATGCTTCTTAATGTTGCAGCAGTAGCATCACCACGGAGAATCGCTGTTAATGTCTCCAGTACTTCTTGCTGGTCAGCTACACGTTCAGATTTCAATTCCTCCATGCGTTCTTCTATATAAGAATTCACGCTAACATTTGTTAACATTCGACTTCCAGCTGCTCTCGCTGTCGCTTCCTTCTTAACATTAGGATATGCCTTTAAATAAGCTTCTGTGGCATTCCCTAGCTCAATATAGAAATCAGCAAACGCTTGTTGCTTTACTGTTAATTTACGTTCAATCAATGGCATCACCCCATTATGCTAGTTGCTTTAAAAATTAAAATGCCACTTATATAAAAAAGTGGCATTGGATTATCCTAGAATTTTCTTCAGTTTTTCTGTATAAGCATCAAGGAATTGACTTTGCTCTGTTTTGTTTCTTATTACAAACTCATGTCTTCCAAATCCTGAAGAATCTTTTTTATCTTGGAGATGACCTACAATTACAATGTTATTACCCTCTTCTACAACTGTATGTTCTATAAGATAATTTCCAGAATTCAAGTTTTCAATAATCGTTTTTATATCCATTTTATTCACCCCCTCAACTCCATTATAGATTAATTGGAAATGAATTGTAATGTGTATTTCACACTCAAAAACAAGTACCGCTAGTTCAGCAGTAAGAGGAGGACTGCTCGACACTCACTTTTCAAGGCAAAAGAAAAACACCTTCAATCTATCAAGGTGTTAATATTAAATCGCTTCTTAAATTTTTTTCCTGTAATATCCTCAAAAACTACATAAAATTTTGTTCCTTTTACATTTTGTTCATATGATATTGAATAATTGCTTTCTATTTTATGTGTCTTAATTTCTCCGAATTGTATTGAACCAAGTATAGGTTCTTGTCCATCAGTAATTCTGGCTATTCTCTTTTTTTCTTTATTCCTTTCTTTAACATACATACTCATCGAACGCAGATGAATCACTCTTGATCTAGTATTAACTACACATATTTCATATGTATCTGGATTCTTTTCATTTAAAAGCATTCTTCTTCTGTCATTAATAATTGTTATTTCTATTTTTGTTCTAGTATCTTTTGTTGCTAAAAAAATCGCAAAGAATAAAGCCCCAATCGTCCCTATAGCACTAATCCAATCTGCTAAATTACCCAAGTCATATGTAATATTTTGCATGTTTTTACCTCCCACTCAATCATACTTTGAGAGGTAAAAAATTGGAACACTTTATTTATATTCCACTCTCAAAACCACACCAAACTCTACCCTCTCGACCCAAAGCGTTTTGGCTGTTTGATGCAGTTTTCAAAGCAAAAGAAAAAGCCCTCATCCGAAGGCTCTTAGTTACGTGCGATCGAAGCATTAGCCCACATTACAGCTGTTTCAAGATTCGTCATTGCAACTGACTTCTCTCGGCTGTTAGGACACACTTCTTCAATCAAGTAAGCAAGCTCTTTCGCTTTTTCACGAATTGCCTCGTACTTTTCTGGTTGCCCTTCTTTTGGAGCATGATACATAAAGCTATTTTCAATTTGTGGTTTCATAACCTTCCCCTTTCATAATAAAAACCCCTCGAATCCGCTCAAGGGGTCTTACATTCGTCTATTATTCTAATGTGGTAAAACTGTCGAGTTAGCTCACTTCTAGCAACCGTGGTAGAGCTTCTTCTCCACGTTAATTATTGTATCGAATTGTGTTCGTGCATTTCCGTGCACGTTTAGTAAGTTTGACTGATTAAAATGGAAAGTGGACGAAGTTCACATAATAACCACTCCTTCTTTCGATTTTTAGCCCTTTATATTAATTAAGATACCTAATCTTTTTAAATATATGGGCCGGCCATGTATGTCGCGCTCCGGACTAATCTGACAAGCGCAGGTCGGTCGTCGGTCTGTCTTTCCCTAATATTTAGTATTTCATAAATACCAAGGGAAGAAACATTTACCGCACCGAACCTACCTCCGAGTTTACAACATGTTTTTCCTATCACAAAACATGCTACATGTTTTACATTTGTTCTTTTTGTTACATCTGTTTCATTTGTTCCATTTGTTCCAAAATCGCGCCCGTTTCTTGAATAACAATCAGCCTCTATTAGCTGGTTTTGTTGAAGACCATTATTCAACTGCTATGTTAGTTGGAGTTGAGATGCCAGTTGAATAATGCAGATTTACAGCGTTAATAAATTGCCTTTTTATACACTAAAAGACATTCACGATTATTATACAATCATGAATGTCTTTTTAATTTAGTTAGAGTTTTATCCTAACTACTTAATTTCAATAGATTGATTAGCAGGCAATCTTTTAATTATTTGTAAGTATTTTTCGAGAATTAGATTCCTTTTTTCCGTGTAAAAAGTAATATAAAACGAATGAAACTACAAGTACTACCACCATCCACTCAAAAATAGAGCGATAACCCATTGAAGGGATAAGCTTCCCTAAAATAAAGGGACCAAAGCCTAATCCAATATCATAAAAAATAAAGAACGTTGAAGTAGCTAAGCCCATTCTTTCACGTGGTGTTTCTTTTACAGCTACGGCTTGTGCTACTGAAGTAAAGTTACCGTAACCAATACCGATGAAGATAGCAGCGATAATGAAAATAATTGAAGTAGTAGCAGAGCTAAACAAATACATACCGATTGCAAAAATAATTAAGCATGGATAAATAATTATGTTTGCGCCTCGCGCGTCTAATAGCTTACCAGTGACAGGGCGTGTTAGAATAACAACAATTGCGTAAATTAAGAAGAAATAGCCACCAACTTTTTCTAAGTCAATTTCAACGGTATAAAACGACATAAATGAAAGTACACCTGAATAGGCTAATCCAACAAATAGTGCAACAAGTGAAATTGGCACTGCACGTCTCTCAATAAATTTAGATAAGATACCAGTATTTTGTACTTGTGTTGTTGAAGTAGATTGAACTGGTTTTGTTAAACTTTCTGGGAATTTTATTACGAAGAACATCAGTAAAACAACAACTGCTAAAATGGCATTAAAAATAAAGATTACATTAAAACCATCAAAGTTTTTCATTAGTAAAAGACCAATATATGGTCCAACAGCTGCAGCTAAAATAGCACTTAAGCTGAAGTAACCAATCCCTTCCCCTCGACGATTGGCTGGTAAAATTTGCGCAATAATTGTACCTATTGCAGTACCAACTAAACCAACAGCTACACCTTGTAATAAACGGTAAATTAATAATAAAGTAATATTAAATATTGCAAAGTAAAGTAACGTTGTAATTAAAAAGCCAATTAAGCCATAGAATAATGTCTTTTTACTGCCCAATTGACCGATAATTCGACCTCCACCTAAACGTCCAAACAGTGAACCAATAATGAAGATACTTGAAGCCAAGCCTGCTGTACTCGTCGAAACATTGAATTCACTAACTGCATATTTTGCGATCGTCACCATTAATAAAAAGAAGACGATTGTAGTAACAAAATTGATAACTGATAATGTGACAAATTCCTTCGTCCATAATTTTTCTTTCATTTTTTCCATAATTCACCTTAGTATTTCGTAATATTTTTTTTAATGATTTCTAGTACTTCAATCGCACTATTTAATTGTTCCTGACTTAAACCTTCGATTGCAGCCTCTAAAAACGGATTAAGTTCGCTACGAATAGCATCAATTTTTTTCTTACCAAATTCAGTTAACATTACGATTTTTTCACGTTTATCTTGTCCACGTTGAATTTCTACAATCCCCATTGTTGAAAGCTTTTTAACGATTTTAGTTAAGGCTGGTTTTTCTATCATTAATGCATTTGTAATGTCTCCAAAGTTTTTAGACTCAGCTTTTTCTAAAATACGTAGTACACGCCAATAAGAGCTCGACAATTCATGTTTCTCTAAAATACGATTTGTATGATTCGTTAAAGGACGATGCACTAAACTATACGCATTAAAGAAATCAGGATTTTGTTTCAAAACATTTCACTTCTCCCTTCTAACAATTAGTTAAGTTAGTTAACTAATTGAGCAAAAAAAATAATGTAAACGATATATGAAAGTTAACTTAGTTAAGTATAAATGTTTTAAAATCTATTGTCTATAATTATTTATAAATAACCATTGAAAGTTACCAAAGCGTCGTTAGGCAATATTACATAAAAGTCTTTTATTTCGCAATATGGCCCATTTGTTGAACAAATGTTATTAAAAAAGTAGCCAAAAAGGCTACTTAATCATCTGGCTCAAAATATTATTTCTTACTCTAAAAATTGTCGTGCTAGATAATCTCATATGCTTACCAATAGCACGCATGCTATCCCCATCTAGCAATCTATGAAGGACTTCTACCTCTCTATCGCCTTCTACAAACGGAATGCGGTTTTGCACTTCCGCAATCTTTTCCTCGTATTCTTTAATGCGATAATTTAGAGAATATACTCGACGTTGTACCTCTGTAAACACAGGATCACTTGTACCTCCACTAGCCTTTGGTAATGTTGACTCAATACCATACATAGCTGTTTTAGCCCCAATGTAACTGTTGTTATTGACCTTAGCTACCGGCTGTCTTGCTTCCTCAATTGTTTCAACCATCCAACGATAATTCTCAATCCACTGAAGTAAATTCTCTTTCGTAACTTTAATTTGCCCTTGTTTGCCCATTAGGTTTGCCCTCCTAAGTGTGTTATAATACATGTACCAGATTGTCTTAAAAGGGCATAAACCAATTCGAGCTGTAGCGTCTGCAAACGCTGCGGCTTTTTTAATGTATAGGTAACTTAAATCTGCACATTTTAACATTGAGTGTATCGCACGCACTTATTTGGTTGTGGCGCTAGTTGACAGTCACTACCTCCCTCAATTTTGGGTCACAGCTCAGTGATCCTTTTTTAATTTATTTCCTCAAATGTTCAGTAACCTTTATTTAAAATGGTTTAACAATGCTACCAATTTTCTTTAAAACATCAATATTAAAATAAACAAAATTACTAGTTTGTAGCCAATGGCCCTCTACTTGATATTTCAAGCGAATAAAATACTACAAATGGAGGTGAAAAAATGGATAACTGTAGTAACTGTAATAAACGTTCTTGCTTATGCGGAAGCCAATCGGGACCCTTCAGAGCTGTTGATCTCTGTGGAATTACTGGCGCTATTCCTCCTATAATACCAACACCTTGTAGTGGTCTTTGCGAATATGGATATATATATAATCTAGGTCCTGAAACTGTAGCTGTAGAAGCAGATATTATTTTTGATTCAACAGGTATAGTTACTCCGGGAATTACGCATGTTCCTGGAACCTCTGAAATTTTTGTTACAAGACCAGGAATCTACGAGGTTACTTTCAGCGTCTCAGGTGTTGAACCTAACCAATTCACATTATTTTTAAATGGTGTACCGATTCCAGAAACAGTTTATGGTTCAGGTGCTGGTACTCAACAAAACAATGGTCAGGCAATAATTGCTATACCGTCTGGCGGTATACTTACACTTAGAAATCATTCCTCCGCTGCAGCAGTAATCCTTCAAACTTTAGCAGGAGGCACACAAACTAACGTAAATGCTTCTATTATCCTTAAATTGTTAAGTCCGATTGTATAGAGATATAAAGACTCTCTTTGTATTAAAACTTCAAAAAAATAGTTTTGTAGGAGTGATTAACCTTGTTGGAATTACTCCTTTTTCTTTTCATATTTATGCACGCTACATTTACTGAACAATATCTTCATATTGTTCAGTAAGCTTTTTTGTTTTCATGACATTAAAACCTTCAAATATTAGTTAACTAAAAATAAAAGTTGTGTTAACATATTTTATATACCAATATTTGGAGGTGGTTTTTTGACTGAAAAGAATAGAACATTGCTTAGCTCGGTAAGTGGTTTGGCATTATGTTCAGTAGGAGCATATAGAATCTTTACAAATAACTTAGAAGCAATGTCAATACCAGTAGCATATATTTTCTTTATTAGCGGATTGATAGGCTTTGTGTTTAGTGTTGTAAAATTCTCTAAGATTAAACAAACCTAGCGTTGCTTTATTGCAACGCTTTTTTTATTGCTACTGAACAATAACTTTCAAATACTCACCTAGTCCACTTACGCAACCGACTAATCTGCTCTAGCTCTTTACCAATTCCTCTTAGTTCTCTATAAACCTTGCATCCTCTGCATTTCTTACTAGGATCATAAGCCTTACGCTTCGGACACCTTTTGCATTTGAGAAAAGCTATGTGGTCCTGCTGATTGATTAGGCGGGCTCTGCGTTGTTTAACTTCCTTGCGTACTGTGTTCATTTCATCACCCGACTTTAGACTCTTTACGTACTTTCCTAGCCTTTTTTAGTTCATCATGAGTTATCCAACCACCATCAATCTTTGAATACGTTAGAAGCTTTAATTCATGCGGATAACGATATTCAAATAACTTCTTCCTTAATTCAAATTGCTGTGTAACCATCCCCTTGATGTCAACTACTTCTGTATGACCATCTGCATAATGAACAGTAAAATCCGCATTGTAACCAATCTCACGATATTTCTTGCCGTTCTTTTCGAACTTGGGCAACAATACGAACCTTGGCTGTAATTCAAAGGCTGTCACAATGCCTTGTGCTTGTTGGTGTTTCAAGTAATCGTAATACTTTGCTTCTAATGCTGAATCGAATGTAATTCCGTCATGTACAACTTTTTTGTTTCCGTATTTCGCTTTACTCATGTTGCCTCCTATTAGCACTCTTTTTCATCTGCTGATAAAAAAATCTAATGCTGTTCTACCAGCAGCGTGTATTTAGTTAAATCCAACCGTTTGCTATTGCTTCGTTAATGTTATTTGAATCGATGTATTGACCATCTATTTCGTACCACCATCCGTTGCGAATTTTAAGAATCATCAAGTCACGTTCACTATCATTTTCATGACCATCAGCGTACTTAGCTCGATTCACTCTTAAATCTGTATAAGCAATACCATCAAAATTTTCATCACATAAAGCTCGCGTTTTAGCTTCATTGGCTGTTTCAGCAAATACTAATGTACTTCTTTCCCAACTCACACATTCTGTAACGGAGTATGCCTTCATCAATACCCACTCTCCTGACGCTCATGGTTGACCTTATTCTTAGCGTAGTAAGCAATTTCAATTTGGTCAGTTGTAAATCTTAGCACTTTACCTAACCCCATCAAATCAGCTAGCACTTCACCGAAATTCACCATATTTCTATGCATGTCTAACAGTGATATTGATCTAAATAGTTTTCTGAATTGGTCACATACATCCATTTCGGCATAACGTATTTCTTGTTTGTACTTCTCAGATAATAAATATCCAAATAAATCTAGACTTTCTTGCATTTCATTGCCGATAGATAAAACGAAACTCAGAACATCTGCATACTCTTCAAGAAGGAAATTCCGCATTAACCATGGTTTATTTTTGTCAGTTTTATCTGGGTTGTTAGTTAATACTTCTGTTCGTGGTTTCTGGTCCGTACTCCATTTCTTAAATCCACGCCATTCATTCGCACATTCGCCTAGCTCAACTTGTAGCGCTAGTAGTTTCCAATCCAGATTGTTTTGTCCTCGTAATTCTGGATGCTCCAGCATGATGTGTTCGTCCAATGCTGCCTGTGTTTCGAATAATTTTGTTAAATCCATCATCATTTACCCCCAACATTCTGATTATCCTTTACGTAACGTTCCCCATTAAATTCAATGACCGTAGGCTTTTCACCACGTAATTTGTGTATTTTGACTTTCGCAAATAATTCGCTGCCCTTTTTCATTACGCTTCCTCGCTTTCAGTATTAAATATCATTAACACTTGATACGATCGTGCAAATTCCGGTAAGTATTTCACTTCACTACCTACACTCCAACCTCTATCGGTATCATCAGCTATCATTCTTCTTAATTCTCTTGATGTTCTAGCCTTGGAGATTTTTCTTAGTTGCGCCATGTTTATCACTCCTAATTACCTCAAAATGGTAAATCGTCCTCACTAACCTCAATCGGCCCCTTACTATTAGCAAATGGATCTTCATCCACTCTCGTATAACTTGGCTGGTTATTATTACCGCCATAATTGCCCTGTGGTGGCGTTTGATTCGTTCCACCTGTATTTGTACTAGATTGATAGTTTGGTGTGTTCTGTGCGCCTCCTGTGCTGTTTGATCGCTGTTCTAAAAACTGAATGCTATCTGCTACAACGTCAGTAGTAAAAACTCGCTTGCCATCTTGCCCCTCATAGCTGCCTGTTTGGATTCGCCCTTCCAAACCTATTAAATTACCTTTCTTCATGAAGTTGGCTAGATTCTCGGCTTGTTTGCGCCATGCCTGGCAATTTATGAAGTCGGCTTCCTGTTCACCGTTCTGTCCTTTAAATGTACGGTTGACTGCAACTGTGAAACGACATGATGCAATTCCGTTTGGTGTATATCGAAGCTCAGGATCTTTAGTAAGTCGGCCAACTATCACAACTCGGTTTATCATGCTGTTGCCTCCAGTAGTTCAGGGTTTTCGTAGATGTTGCCGATGATTTCGGAATCTACACCAGTTTCATCTGAGAAATCAAAATACTCGTAAAATTGGTGAATAGGTGAATAAATTAATTTCTCTTTCCAACTAAATTCACTCCACTCTATAGTTGTTATGATGTCTCCTTTTCCACTTACTGAAGAAGTTTTTAAAATATCCCCCTCATAAATCTCTTTGCCGTTCTTGTCCTTTAAGCCTGTGTATTGTTGGAAGTAATAACGTTCATTATTAATAGCCTTCATCCCCCAAGTTCCAAAAGGATTATTCATGAAGTTATCCCAATCAATATATTTTTTCACTCTCGCTTCCCATGCCCGAAACTTAATCTCTCTACTCATGCAATCATTTCCTTTCTCTGTTCTGGATAGTAAACCTTAGCCGCATCATATCGGCTGTAAAAATCCCCCTCAGTTTGATGACGCTTGAGCATGTCTTGGATATCTTGCTCATCTCCACAAATCGTTCTGTGTTCTGCTTGACCATCCATGTGCCAAATAATGATTGCGTATGGTATAACTCCAAAGCCTAAAAATACTGGATTCATTTCGTTTCACCCCTTCAAATAGCCAATCTCTTTGGCAAAATCGATTATTTCTTTTTGAATTTCATCGCTATGGCCCCAACCGCCACTATTTAATCCACCGTAACCATGTTTACCGTTTGCACTTTTACCTGTGCGAATAAAGAAAGAAAAGTCACATACCAACGCCCACAATGTACCTCCATGCGAAAACCCTTTATGCGAGAACCCCTCATATGCATAAACTTCTTGGCCTGTTCTATGGTCCACAATATAAACTCGATTTTTCTTCAAAATCATTGAAGCTGTTCTGTCATTTGAACCAGAATAGAAGAAACGACGACCACGTTCTGAAATGAACTTAATTAACTTATTGATGATTTCTACCCGTTCAATTTTATTTGTTGCCATCCCTTCACCCTCCAATCAAGGGGCTGTTCGCCCCTCTATCTATTTTCAAATACCTTGCGTAATCGGTAATTCACTTTCATATCCTTTGGAATCGTTACCGTGAAATCTTGAGCCATTTCAAACAGCCTACTTGTAAGCGCCTCGTCAATATAAAGCATGTCGTCCAGAGATAACTCGCTGGATATTAGTAACGGTTTGTTGTTCAGATAGCGATAGTTGACTACTTCAAAGATGACCTCGGTCTGCCACGTTTTCACATCGACTTTTCCGCCAATCGGCTTGAACAAATCGTCTATGAACAGGACATCAACCTCTTTCATCCGATCCATAATTTCGTTCTTTCGTTCAAAGTTGTTAGCAGCGATATTGTTCATGCCATCTTTATATGGGAAGTACAGAACAGGCACTTGTTTTGCATGCATCAGGTAGTTAGATATGGCGGTTAATAGATGCGTCTTGCCACAACCAGGTTGTCCAATAAGCATGATGCTGTTCTGTCTGAAACCTCTAATCTCTTCAAAGGCTGCATAGTACTGTTTTGCCTTACTTTTCATTTCAACAACTTTCGGATGAACATTATCTGTCGAGAAGTTTTTAAGGCTCATTTTCTGAAACTCTTCTGTAATGGCACTCGATTTAATGAGTCTATTAATCTTGAGCATCTTGCTACATTCGCATTCGACATAATAGTCCTGCTCAACTTCAACACCTCGGATATAGTAGCCATTCTTTTTGCGGACTAAGTAACTGCCAGTATCCTTACACTTTGGACAGTTGTAGTTAGTTTCTTCAATCGCTACAATAGTTTCCGAATACAGTTGGCTTCGTGCTTGAAGCTCCTCCATTACTGCTGCCATTCTGTCGTCCGTTTTTTGCATCTATCTTCACCTGCCAATCTGCGTATGTTTTTACACCAAGCTCTTTACGCCAGTTATCTAAAATCGAAAGAATGTACTTAAAGCTTCGAGCACTGTTAGATCCAGTTAGGATTGCTTCTTTAATAAGTTCTGGTTCGTAAAATTCCAGTGATTCATGTATGTTGTTGCAATCAGCCAATGTTGCGATACGAACATTGCTTTCAAATAGTTGTTTAATAGGTTCGAAATTCATATTTATGAGTGGACTAGACGACTGTCTGTCTTTGTCTCTTGTATTATTAGATGTATTATTAATTACTGTATTATTATCCTCGGCGTTTTCGCCTATAGGGGTATCGGTGTTTTCACCTAGACCCTCTCGTTGTTTTCGACTAGGGGTATCGGTGTTTTCGCCTATAGGGTATGGTTGCCGTACAATGCGAATAATTCGTTTATCAATTTGTTTTGTGCCCTCTTTATATACAAGCTGAACCGTTATATATCCCTTATCTCTCAAACTAGAAATCATCTTGGAAATGCGGTCTTTTGATAGTTTGAAAAAGTCGGCCAAATACTCATTAGATGCAAAACAACCATTCTCACCGTCTAATGAATCAATTTCCACCAGTAGTACTTTTTCCGACCACCCTAATTCCTTTGCTAGCCATATTTCTTTCGGAATCCATACGCCCTTGAAATTTCTTTCAGCCATTTGCCCTTGCCCCTCCTACGGAATAAAAATCATCTTGCCTGTTGCCCTTGCAACTGCTTTAAAGATACGATCTACGTTGCTATTGCCATCTGATAAGTGCAGTAGATGTATTTCCTCAACCTTGCTCAAATCGTTTGCCCTAAAAAATTCGAGTAGGTTTTCTAAGCTAAAATGTGACCTCATAACTCGTTTTCGCATTGCTGGATGAATACGGCCACTTTCTACGTTGTCGTCCAATGTTTGCTGGTCGTAATTACACTCAATCATGATGTGAGTTAGACCTGTAAATCGATATTTCACATAGTAAGTATCTGTTGCGAATAACAGCTTGCTACCGTTGTCTGACTGTAGCAAAAAACCTAACGGCTCATTTACATCGTGCTGTACATCAAACGGCAATATCGTCCATGTGCCTACCCTAAATTGCTTCTTACTTTCGACTGTATTAATACGGTGATGCTGTAGCTGCAAAGCCTCTTGAGTACCTTTTGACATATAAACATCTAACCCACGATTTAACACCGATTCCACGCCTTTACAGTGGTCTTTGTGTTCATGGGTAATAAGTACACCACTAAGGCTTGAAGTCTCAAAATTAACGCCCTGCTGTATCTGTTTGAAGCTGATACCACACTCTAGGAGTAGAGGGGTGCTACCGTCTGTAATGTGATAGCAATTCCCCTTACTTCCTGTTGCTAGAGTTTTGATTTGGATCATTAGAAACCAGGTCCATCAGTAAATGATGCTTGCTGTTGTTCTTGTAACGGTTTTTGCGGTACTTCTACAAATTCAGCTTCCTGAACAGTTGCAGAAGGTTGTTCCTTAATATCCAAATCCTCTGAATTAGCATTTTGCTCAATTTCTTGTTTTACTTCTTCAATATCCCCCATGTCTTTTACTGTTGGTTCATACTCACCTTCAGTTGATCGATTTATTGCATCAATCAATAAGTCGCTATCGTCGGAAGTATTAATAAAGGCTTTGGCTGCACGATTAATAACTGTACGTTTTGCCATTTCTTGAGGGAACTTTTTATGAACAGATTGAGATGTTTTACTTTGCCCCCATGATGCTTCGATTTCTTTTTTTGTCATAACCGTTAATATTTCTTCACTTTCAGTTTGAACAACCGCATAAGCTCCCAAAATGTCTTTGTCACGATTTTCGAATGATGTTTTATGACTAATTAAACGTTCGCGTCCGTGGTAGTTTTCGTATTCAAATACATCATCTTTGTAAATAACATTCGCCCAAATATCCTTTACATTGCTTAAGCGTTTAAGTACAGCTTGTGTACCAAAGTATGAGCGAAGCATCTGTAACTGAGTGCCATACACTACGAAATAACATTGTGTTTTTGCTGGGCTTAACCCCTGTACTGTCATATCTAATAACGAGTTAGCGACAGATTCCTTAGTACATACTTCTAATGCCGGTTTACCTGATTTATCTTTTACTTCTTGCAGTTTGAAAAATGCAGATTTTAATGCATTACTAGCGTTATAATTTTGCGGAATTACTAACCCTTCTTTTTGTAGTTCTCCTAACTTGTTGTTTACACTATCTGTAATATCTTTTTGAATAATCGCTAATTGATTTGTCATTGTTAAATTGCCTCCTTGTATTCGATTGGTTCTAATTCAACACGTAACTGCTTGTCCTTCTCAGAAACAACTAAGCTAATAAGTTGAGTTTCCACATCTATAAACTTGGTTACAGCTTCGGCATTATCCACGAAAATAGGTGCTAGGATGCCATAATGTGCTGATAGTGTATTGATAATGTCTAAGCCGACATTGATTTTCGCTGCATTGTTAAGGCCAGTGCCGTATGGTACGCCTTTAAATGTCGTTTCGCATACCTCGTTTAATCCACCATTTACCTGCGTGTCAAACAGCTTAAATCGTGCATATTTGAACTTGCTGTTAATGCGTTCAGTGAGCATGTTTACCTTTGTTCGGATAAATTCTTCGATAAGGAATGTAGTTTGCTCTAGCTTTTCGTACTCTTGAGCAAGTTTCACCTGTTGATCTTCCAGCTCAATGATTCGCTCCTTACTCGCTTCAATGTTTGCGTGTTGTGATAACGCATTGTTGCAGCCGTTACGAATGAACTTTAATTTTTCTATTTCTTCGTCGATACCAGCAACAGCTTCATGAGCATGTTCGTTTAACTGCTTAATTTCAGCTTGTAATGTTTCAATTTGTAGAGTGATAGATTTATATTCATCAGTCACTGTCACATCAGGCACCGATGTTTGGGCTTGCTGTAACTTATCTTGATATTTACTTAACTCTTTCTGTGCTGTTTCTAGCTTGTTCTTAGCAGCATCCAATTCCATATTTGCGCTAAAAATATCTTCATTTACTTCGTTGTGGCGATTTACTTTTTGCTCTTTTTCTTGCGCTAAAGTTTTTCCCTTTTCATTTACAGCTGATAACCTACGAGCCTTTTCCTCATTAAACTGCGCTTGTGCTTCATTTCGAGCAGCCTCAACTTGTTCAAGAGGTAGTTCTTGTTTACAAGTAGGACACTCGCATTTATCCTCATATTCAAATTGAGTATTATTGTGGTGTGCCCAATCTTTACGTAACTCAATTAACTGATTTTCAGTACGCTGGATGTCATTAGATAGCTGTTGCAACTCATTTTCCTTAGAGTTTTTGTAGTTCTCTTTATGTTTAATTTCAGATTGAATAATTTGTACGTTGCCTTGCGCTTCCTGAACACGCACTTGAAGCTTATTGATTTCTTGCATGCTATCAGCTTCAATAGTGCGTTTTAAGTCGCTTTGGTGCATTTCTAACACTTGTAACTGCCGTTGTTTATCAAGTACAGATGAACCGTTTTTCACTCGGATTTTCTGTTGCTGCAGTTCATCCATATCAGCTTCGATTTGCTCAACTTGTTGACGCATCTTTTCAATATCTACAGTCGTTTCTGGCATCATTTTATTAATTTCATCAATACGTACTGGAATCATTTCAAGCTCATCATTAATTTGTTTTTTCTGGCTAGTAATGATTTTCTTCATATCTTCCATCGACTTACCGTTAAGAAGTTCATTTAATTTAGCCAGTGATTGATTTGATGCAATCACATCTTCATCTGAAATGTCACCGCAGATTTCAAGTAACAGCTGTCTTTTTTCTTGCCACTTCAATTGTTCGTTAAAATAAGTAGGCGATGTAAGGAGCTTGAATTTTTCTTCATCTACAATCTCAGCAACTTTGGCTGTGTACTCTTTCTTATTTAGCGGTACATCATTCACCGCGTAGTCTACGGTATGCCCTGTAAATTCCTTGTTTGCAGCACCTCGTTTTTTTGTCCAAACCTCTCTGTAGATTTTCTTTAAAGTAACAAACACACCATCAATTAAAAATGTACCTTCAACCGTATGCTCCAAGTTGTGTTGTTCGGATCCGTCACTGTTTAAAGACTTGATAGCAAAGTCCTTTTTATTGTTGCTATCCTTATCGAACAACAGCCATAAAAACGCATCAAATGTTGTAGTTTTACCTGCTTCGTTGTCACCAAAAATTTCAGCATTGCCACCGTCTAATTGAATATCAAGTGATTTAATGCCCTTAAAATCACGTAATTTTAAAACTACCAACTCAATTTTCTTCATCTTTTTTGCCCTCCTGTGGTATGATGATGTAAATATTTATTTGTTAAGGCCACTGTTCGCGCAGTGGTTTTTTTGATGGCTTTTCCCATCAAGCAGCTTGTAAATTCCTTAGAGGAAACGGCTAACCAACCATTTACAAGCTGCTTGACGAGAGCGAGTTTCGACTCGCAAACGTCTCTTTATTAAGACCATTCAGCCTCTGGCTCGGCTGTTGGAGATAAATGATCTGTTTCGTATTCAGTATCTACATAGATTTTTGAGTAGTTTTGTTTTAATGAGCGAATGAATGCTTCAAACTTACTAATGTTTTTAATGGACGTTATATCAACATTTTGTAGGTCAGTAATTGTCCAATAATCATCTAGTGTTTTCCAACGCTGTAAGGGCACAATGAAATTCAATTGTTCATCATGTTCACATTCAAAAATTAGTTGTCCGTTTTCGTATGATGACCACGAACGTCCCTCGATTTGTTCGAAAGAAAGTGATACTTCTACACTTTCGTAAGTAGGACGGTCATCGTAATCCACTTCTAAACCTTCCGTCTCAATATCATCAGCAGAAAGCTTCATCCACTTTTCAAAAATCTCTGAAGCATTAATTTTATTTGGCGTATCTTTCATTAAAATTGCGAAGTTATCCAAAAGTTTTTTATTTTGTTTAGCAGTAGCATTAGAAAGTTCTGTAAGAACTGAATCCAATTTAACTAAATATCTACTAAAATCATGCCTTTCGATTTGTGGCACCATAACATCTTTTAATTTCTTCTCTATTACTTTTGTGATGTCGCCGTATGATCCGAATAAATCATTTAGAGCACGTTCAATCCCTTGTTCAACCTTCTCTCCCACCAACTTTTCAACTGTGCCGTCGACCATCTTTTGTTCTAATACGCTTTTGATTGCATTTTCTAATGTCATAATTAGGCTCCCTTTGTGCTTTAGCACTTTATATTTCAAACGTCTGATTTTGTGTTATAATGTGGGTAGACTATTACCGCACTGCTGTTTAATCGTTCCAGCGATTAAGCAGCTTTTTTATTGCCATTTAACTTTTCTAATACTTTCTTGTCGCAAAAGAAATGTACATATATTAACCTTTGCTTTAATGACATATGTCTCCACGCTCTAGGCTTGATGCGCATGTTTCTTCACCACCTCAACGTCTATTCCTTTTCCTACATATTTAAGAGCTATTAAATACAACCCTTTTTGCCCTTCTAACTGTCGGATTCGATTGATTGAGTTTTGCATGTCATAACCACGATCAGCTGCTAACTGGTATCGTCCGTTTTGTGTATGCATTGCAATTTCTTTAATTAAGTCATCAATACATGCTTTTTCTTTAATGATTTTGTCGTTGATTAGTTTTAAAGGATCCAATTGAATAATCCTCCTATAAAAGTGACTTGCATTTGCATTGCTACCTGTACGATTGCATCTACACTGAATAATGCGGTAATCACTACATCCTCTGAATTTGTTAATCTAGCAGCCTTTTGCAAGAAACTTACTTCGCATGCAATGATGTTCTTTTCAATCCGGCTGATTGTTGATTGAGTCGTGTGCATTAAATCAGCGAATGCCTCCTGTGAAAGCTTTGCCTTCTTACGGCATTTTTTTAATAGACTTCCAACATCTATATCCATATTGCCCTCTCCTTTTATGCTTAAATTGCATATATGCACTCTGTGCATGGTCTCTTTGCTAAGTTAGCTTTATTATTGAGATAAGAGGTTGATTTGCCCCAACCTCTTACTAGATTGGTAGTTTGACGAGGCCATTTGCCCTGGCCTCTCCTGTTTTAATTGCACCTGCTCGTGCTTTTTTATTTTTAATTCCATTCGTTCATTATGATATTTTTAATAGTTTCTTTTGTTGGTCCTGCAAGCCATATTCTTTTACTTCTTGGTTTTGGCTTTCTTTCAAACCGTTTAATTCTCGGATCACATAACAGATTCGCTTCTAGAAATGTTTTTTTATAGCGGGTTTCTCGAATGATGTCTTCTATATCCCAGAAAAGTGTTACATCATCTTCGATTTGCTCTTGGATCATATGGCAACCTCCTTTGTCAAAAACTTATTAATAAAGTAGGATTGCCCTTTACCTGTTATTTTTGAAGTTCTTGAAATGCTGATTTCGCCACTAGTGTGATGAATTGGTGTTTCTTTTATTTCGAATAAACCTAACTCCATACTCTTTTGAGTCGGTGTGTTATAGTCAGAACCTTTTCGTTTGATTAAATAGCCATTATCTCTAAGCCATTCGAAAAGTCTTTTTTTTCCTATGTCTACACCGTTTTGCTTTAAGATTTTGGCATATTCGCCAATAAGAATAGTTGTTTTACTTGCTTGGATAGCTTCTGCGAATAGAACTTTAGGTTTTTGTTCTTCAATTAACATTTGCTGTTCAACAATTTTTCTTTTGTTACTTTCGATAGTTTTTTGAGCTATTAGAAATCCTTTCGCTAAGATTGTCATTTCATCGTCATCTTCGGTTGTAGCGATATAGCCACCTTTAAGGCGGATGTCTTTCAAAATGGTTTTGACCTGTTTTTTAAATTGTTTTGCTATAGGTTTACGTGATTGCATTAACACTTCATATAAACCATCTTCTGTCAGGAACCAGGATTCTTGTAATCCACCAAGGGTAGGAACATTATTCTTTACCTTCTCATCCTCGTCTACTGAACGAATCATTTTGGATGTGTCACTATGTTCAATCCAACTAGCTACATCCTTAGCTAAAAACAACGGATTATCTAAAGATCCGTATACTTCAAATTTTTTCGTTAATACAACTTGTTTGTGAATAACTTGCAAGTGTTTCATGGCAAAACCTCCTGTGTTTAAATTCGTTCCAATTTCTAAGTAATGGTCTGATTATGCCAATTGCCTTTCTTTAGAAAATGAAATACTAGAAATCTCTTTTATAACGGAATCCGTTAGTTTGTCATCAAAAAAAGTTGCTACTGGAACACCAAGTATTGTAGCTATAATTTTTAAGTGTTCTGCACTCAATTTACTAATTCCACTTTCAATACGACCGTAAGTCATTTCTGTTACATTTACACCCTTAGCTACACGTCTTTTGGTTATACCGCGTGCCATGCGTATTTTTTTTACATTCTCATAAATCATATTATCACCTCATTTCGACTAACGTAATCCGTTAATAACAATATACTAACGAATTCCGTTAATGTCAACCGTTTTTATAATTAATTTCTCAAATTCCGTTAGTAATATATCAAATTCCGTTAGTTTTGGGTATTCTACTCTTATAGAAAAGAGGTGTTTAAATGAGTGATATAATAGGCTCTCGTATTAAAGAACAACGAAAAAAGTTGCGCTACACACAAATGCAGTTAGCTCAAAAAATTTCTGTTTCACCACAAGTTATTTCAAATTGGGAGCGTGGTTACACCGAACCAAGCGCTGAAGATATCGCTAGATTGTCCATCGCTTTATCTTGTCCTAGTGACTATCTACTGGGTAAGACAACCAATACTACTAATAAAGAATCTAAAGATGAACGTGATATAGCTAAACGAATGGCAGAACTTCGCGAGGATTTATCCTCTGCAACTGGCCTACTTTTTGATGGTGAACCGATGAGCGATGAAGCAAAAGAATCTTTGTTAGAAGCCATGGAATTTGGTGTACGTCTAGCAAAGAAGAACAATAAAAAGTACACTCCGAATAAATATAGAGATAAAGAAGATTAATACGATTCGAGGGGATGCGGATGGAGTGGGTTAAACAAAAAGTAGGGGCTTTATATAAAAAGTACAGTACCCGGAATCCATTTTCGTTAGCCAAATATTTAAAAATAGAAATTTTTTATTGGGATCTACCGCCCGATATAAAAGGTTTTTATCAATACGAAAAACGTAATAGGTTTATTTTTATCAACAGTAACTTAAATATCGAAGAACAACTTATTGTTTGTGCTCATGAATTAGGTCACGCAATTTTACATACTAAACTAAACACCCCTTTCATGAGAACAAATACGTTCTTCTCTGTTGATAAAGTAGAGATAGAAGCAAATACTTTTGCTGCTCATCTTTTAATACCAGATGAAAATTTATTTGATTACGATGAACAAAAAACTATTTACGATATAGCTTCATTACATAACGTACCGCTAGAGCTGGTAAAACTGAAATGTAAGGGGCTATTTTAATACATAAAAAAAGAACATATATTCCCATTTAAAATATTTACATTTGAAAGGAGTGATGCAAACGATTTTCTTCAATGTACCTGCTCGTGCTAAAACGGAGGAAATCACAATGGTTAGGAAAAAGTTTTATACTACTAAAAAAGATTGCATTTACTGGTACAAGGATTCAGAAAATGAAAAGAAGTATGCTTTTCGCTATAAATACTATGATCGATTTGGAAAGCGAAAGGAAAAATCTCAGCAAGGTTTTGATACTGAACTAGCAGCTGAGCGTGCTTTGATAGAAGTAAAAGCAAACGTATTAGATGGAAATGATAGATATGTCGAAAATGCAAATTTAACCGTGGCTCAATGGATGGAAATTTGGTTTGAAATGAAAAAAAGCGTGTGGCGTCCTGGCACGTATATCCTTTATCAAGAGTCTTATAATAACCATATTAAACCTCTTATTGGCCATTACAAATTACAAAAACTCACTAAAATGACTCTACAAAGAGAATTGATTGATGTGTTAGTTTCATATAGGTTAAAACGTGCAACCATTCAAGGAATATTTAGAGTGTTTAAGTCTGCTTTATCTTATGCTGTTGATGAAGAAATCCTGCCCAAAGATCGCTTTAAGAAAATGGATTTTAGTGCTGCACCTACCAGTGACAAAGATAACTTTTATACAGAGGAAGAACTAAAACATTTTCTATCATGCGTGAAAGAAAACGATCCTACAACTAGATATACATCTATTTTAACTTTAGCAATGACAGGTATGCGTAAAGGCGAAATGATGGGATTAACTTGGAAAGACCTTGATTTTAAAACCAAGTCTATTTCGATTAATAAAGCTCGTACTAGAACTGGACTAGGACCACCGAAGAGTGAAAATGGTTATAGGAAAATCAGTATGAATGACGAATTATACGTCCAATTAAAAACATATAAAGCTTGGTGTATAAAAAAGAAATGGAATAATAGCATGCAACACAATGATGAGGATTTTGTTTTCATATCGCGACAAGGTTGTAGCCCAATCGGTTTGACTTATGTCGAGGATGCAATCGATATGATTTGTAATAAGTATGAATTACGAAGAATATCACCTCACGGTTTAAGACATACCGTTGCTTCTATTTTACTTGCCCGCGGTGAAACACTTGTTACAGTAGCAAAAATACTTGGGGATGATCCTAATACGATATTGAAAGTATATGTACATTCATTTGAAAAGGATGAAATTAAATCTATTGATACGATGAATCAATTTGCAAGTGGATGATATACAAAAAATAACCTTCATTTATGAATTTGGGGTACTTTTTGGGGTTCAGTTTCATCTGACCCCCTCCCCGCCCTTTTATATCAACGTTTTAAACTTGGCTCCATCCAAATGATGTAGTTAGCATGGTAGACAACGCCCATTTGGTCCGTCTCCGCATAGCGAATCTCAATCTGTTTTTCACTCACAAACATTTTCTTCACCTCGTCCTACATTATAGCGTAAAAATGCTGATTTGGCGGGGTTTAGGGTCTGGGGATGAAAAATAAATCAAAATTTTAATTTAGAATTATAATTTTTATTTTACTTTTGGTAAAAAAGGTGCTTCCCATTTTCACCCTATGTACCACACTTATTTGGGGTACATATTGGGGTACACTGGGGTACACACAAAAATATATTACACCGGGCAGGTGTAAAAACCTTTGAGAAAACAGCATAGATAAAACAAGCTAGAAGCATCGATAATCAGTAGTGAATACTGTTGCCCTCTCAAGTGCTCTCACAGCAATCTTCTTAATTTGATTCATATTATTAATCAATAGAATTCCCACAAGTTAAAGAAATCTTAACCTTACACGATAAATTAAGTTTTATAAGACTATATGAGATAGTGTATTCTCCTTTTATTTCAATTTCTTTACCAACATTAACTGATCCAAAGTATTCATCGTTTCAAACATTGATTTTCGAAAATCAAAAATACCATTTTTAAATATTTCTTTCTTAGTTCTCCAAAGTTTAACCAATCCCTTGGTTTACTATAATCCTTCTATCACTTTAGTTAGCTTTTTAAGTGCTGATAAAAAGCTTGTTAACTCTTCCGGTGATAAACTCGCATAATATTTTTCAGAAATCTGCTGCATAAATCTATCCATTTCTTTTTTATAAAGCAGTCCATTTTCGCCTAATTCAACAGAAAAAGCACGCTTATCTTCTACGTGTTGTTTTCTATAAATATAACCTTCAACTTCTAGTTTTACTAACTGTTGGCTAATAGCACTTTTTGTAATATTCATTTTTTCTGCTAACTCTGTTGGAGTGGATGAAGGATGCCTAATAATTAATGTTAATAATGAATATTGCTGATTATTTAATTGGAAATTCGTATAAGCTCGTTCTTTTGTTTCAAGTAATAGCCATAGTTCTTCTAGTGTTTTATTTATTTCCTCAGGTAAGTTTTCATTACTCATCATTTTGTGTATCACCTCTTCTTCTCCAATTTTTTGGGTTTAACTTACTTTTATATTTAGTCACTACTTCTTTTCCAACAATAGCAATACCCAATAAACAAAGTAATTCTCCCACTACTATAAGTAGTGTAATTATAGTTGCCTTTATATGAGTTGGAAATGGCGTAAATGGTACGATTGCAGCCAATCCCCAAAAGATAGGATAAAGGATTAGAAGCCCTATTCCAAGTTTAAAAAGGAATGGTTTCTTTTGCTTACCTTCGTTTGAAACAACCTCTTTTTCCAATTTCAATCCCCCTTATTTAGTTAAGTTAACTAAATTATATATCAAAACATTTTTGTTTACAAGATTTTAAAATATCACACTAACTACCGTGTTGCTACCGGCTGTCTTGTTCCTCAATGCTTTCAACCATCCAGGATAATTTTCAATTCACTGAAGAAAGTTTTCTTTTGTTACTTTCATTTACCTCCTAAGTGTATTATATAACTAATATCTTGTCAGACTAGCCTAGAGCGGCCATGTACCAATTCGAACTTTAGCGTCCGTAAACGGTACGGCTTTTTTATTTACTATGTATTTATTAATTTATTTTAAATGTTACTATTATTTTTTAATCTATTCACAGGCAATTCACTATACAAAGATAACCATTACATCATAATAATAGTAAGGTAAAGCTAATTTAGCTTTATACCTTCTTTTCTTCTAACTAAGGGTCACTCCATCCCAAGTGGCCCTTTTTTTAATTTCCTTTCTCATACAAGTTATTTTTTAATACCACTAGCTAAATGGTTTAACACCCCATTCCTTCTCTACAGCTAACATATTATAAATTGTAAAAAGGAGGTGTATTTTATGGGATACTATGGTGGAAATGTTGGTGGTATTGAAAACGGCTGCAATAACGGCGGTGGTTATGGCAATGGTTCACAATTTGTTTTAATTGTTGTTCTATTTATACTACTTATTATTGTCGGCGCTACTTTCATATCATACTAGCAATTAATATTCTGATTTAAGGGTCGCCTCCCAGCCTGGGGACCCTTTTTTTCTCTCAAAATCACTTTGTAAGCATTGGTTGTATAACTGGTGTACAGCTGACTTGGAAAACCGTTTTGATCCCTAGCAGTTATCTACATATTGGTCATTTGGCTGTAGCGTCTGCAAACGCTGCGGCTTTTTTTATTTCTAAATGCTACATGATTTACTCATATTGTTCAGTTACTATACATTACTCTTTCAATATTATAGGTGTTACTACTATGGTATTGTATCTTGGTTTATGGATTCACGTTTGTGTAGATGTTCAATTTTGATACATTTTCCAACGCGCTCACTGATAACATATGTAATCGTTCTATAGTTTGTTTGAACATTTAGTAATCAACCACTTCTAACCTATTTCTTCGCTTATTGGGAAATGGTGATGTTAAATTAGGAAATAAAAAAATAATTTCCCGGGTAAGCGCAAGAACCGACAAGTTCTACCTGACTAGCATGATTTCTGAACAAGAATCACGCCTCCATTCCCCAAAAAAACCAAAATCTAGAGTAAAAAAGACTTTCATCTACACATTCGCATTGCTTAATTATTTTGAAAATAATTTTGAACAACGCGGGAAAATTCTTGAGCGATTGGTGTAAGTTCTTTCTTTTGCTTTGTTATTAATCCAATATCCCTCGAAAGGCTTGGACTGATCGATATACTACGAATACGCTTATGATTTTTAGGTATGGCTAATGATGGCATAATTGAAATTCCTAATTTATTTTCAACCATCGAAAGGACGGTTTGGTTATCTTTTACATCATACGTAATAGTCAGTTTACAATTTGCTTCTCGGAACCTATCCTCAATTAACGTTTCACATCCTGATCGCAACATAATAAAGGGTTCATCCTCAAAGTTTTCAATACTTAGCCTCGTATTATTTTCAAAACAATGACCATTATATACGACAGCATATAACGGATCCTCTAACAGATGAGTGAAATCTACGTTCTTCACTGGTAAAGCAGCAAAGCCAATATCAACCACACCATCTTCTACCCATTTGACAATGTCATTGTAAGACCCTTCAAAAAGATGTAACTCAATATTAGGGAATCTTTCTTTAAAAATCGAAAACAATATCGGTATATAATTTGAAGAAAAACTTGGAAAACTTCCGATGGATAGCTTGCCTATTTCCAGACCATTCATTGCAGCAACTTTTTGTTCAATATTATCCATATTTTGCATTATCGCTCGCATATGCGGAATAATATATTCACCCGCTGTAGTTAAAGATATACCATTGCGTCCACGTTTTAATAGCGACACATTAAGCTCGGTCTCTAGTGCCGTAATATTATGACTAACCCCAGATTGAGTAAGTCCAATTTGTTCTCCAGCTCTTGTAAAGCTTCCACTATCAACTACTTTTAAAAAGACCTCCATTTGAAAGAAGTTCATATTCTCATCTCCTGTCTTAATTTATTATACATGAGAGTTACGAATGTTAAAAATGCTAAACATTCATTTTACTAATGTACTTTCCGACGATAGAATAAAGTCAATTCACAAATAGGAGATTAAAATCATGCAAACAAAATATAATAAAATATTATCCCCGTATACTCTTTCTAATGGAGTCATTCTTAAAAATAGAGTTGTCGTCGCACCTATGACTACATACTCCGGTCAAGAAAATGGCAAGGTATCAAATGAGGAACTCACTTACTATAACAGACGAGCAGCTGGGCCAAGTATGTTTATTACAGCAGCCGCAACGATTTCACCTGTTGCGACAAGTTTCCCACGGCAGATGAAAGTATATGGTGAGGACAGTATCCCAGGGCTTACAGAGTTAGCAAAGACAATAAAAGTAGATGGAGCCAAAGCCATTTTGCAGCTGCATCATGGCGGCAGTGAAAGTCTTCCTGGCTATACAGGTGGACAGCAAATGGTAAGCCCAAGTGGTGTAGTGGCAAGTGTCTATAAAGAAGCTGGCGAAGCATATATTCCTCGCCCATTGAGCGACGAAGAAATACACGCAACTATTCGCGATTTTGGTCATGCTACGAAAATTGCCATTCAATCAGGTTTTGATGGTGTTGAAATCCACGGAGCTAACGGGTATTTAATCCAACAATTCTTCTCCCCTTACTCTAATCTTCGTCATGATAATTGGGGAGGGTCTCTGCAGAAGCGAATGCATTTTCCATTAGCCGTTATAGAGGAAGTAAAACGCGTACGCGATCAATATGCTAATGAGAAATTTATCATTGGCTATCGCTTTTCACCGGAGGAACCAGAGGAAAATGGTATAAAGATGGATGATACTATTGCATTGCTCAATTTATTAGTAGAACAAGAGTTAGCTTATTTGCACCTCTCTGTCAAAAATGTGTGGTCTGTGCCTAGAAGCGGCAACAATAAAACGAAAACAAGAACAGAAATTTTCCGTGATGTGATAGCAGGAAGAACAAGTTTTATTTCTGTTGGTTCGATTAATACACCCGATGAAGCGCTCGAAGTTTTAAAGAAAGAGGTTCCTCTTGTTGCTTTAGGTAGAGAAATTTTGATGGAGCCAGATTGGGTAAGGAAGATTGAGCAAGGACTTGATGAAGAAATTGTATGCATTCTACCACGGGACAGTAGAGATAAATTAGCAATTCCCCAACAGATGTGGACTAATATTCTTACACGAGATGGAATGCCAGAGAAGCGTTAAATTAGATGAACAGTCCTTTCATATTTTGAAAGGACTGTTTTCTTATTAGGAGAAGTAAACATGTACCTTACTGAAAATAGATTCGATTATCAGCTATGCATTAGCAAAATAATTCGGATATATGCTGGCTACTAATCAGACCTTTATTTTATTATTTGTCTCATGATCATTTCCTCACCGATACGTCCTATTAGCCTCTTACTCGTATCCTCAAACCCTACTTTTAAATATAGTTTTTGTGCTGGGATATTCTCTTTGTCTACCACTAAAACAATTTCATCACAATGAGGGAACTCCGCTTTCACAAACTCCACGAGTAATGTCATCCCTAGTCTTGCGTAGCCTTTTCCCTGTTCAGCATGATTAATGGAGAGTGCAGTGAGTAGCAAAGCATTGGCATTATTTGTGTATTTCTTTACTCTTTCATTTGAATTTAGGATAAAGAAACCAACAGGCACATTTTCACTTAAAATCACTATTCGATGCTGACCTTCATTTATTTCCTCGAATTTGCTGGGAAGTGCAGAAAATTGTTGCTGTTCATCTGTAAGTACAAAGGAGTTCAATTCTTTCATATATTGACTTGAAAAATGCTTTAATTCCACTCTTTTCAATTTTTCCATATGATGTTCCTCCAGTCACATTTTCTATACTTTACCATTTCATTTAGTTTTCGTCATTCATTAATGTAATAGCTAATTATCTGTATCATCGGCAATATTATTATAGGTTTGCACTCCCCAACCTTTTGTACCCAGTATTTTAAAAATGGCTACGGAATAAGATGTAATAATGATTTGCTTAGGGAGGTAATAAATTGAGTAAAAGCAAAGACAAAACAAATATGAATGATCTTTTTGCGGGCGTTGAAAACGAAGCTGCTAAGCTAGCTGTCATAGCCGGACTATTTTCTACATTAGGTGATGGCCTAGCGACTATTGCAGCAATTTTGGCATTAGAAGAAGCGCAGCAATCCAATTCCAGTAACGATAATAACAACAATGATAATAACGATAGTAACGCTAAGAAATTAGAAGCATTAGAAAAGCAAGTTCAATATTTAACAAAAGAACTCAATAAACTAAAATACTCAAGGAAATGAAGGTGCCTGACACTCAAACAATTCAGAATTGTTTGAGTGTCAGGCACCTATGTTTTTTCTCTAATAACAAAACGAGGTTCATAATCACTAATCACTTCAAAAATGCCATCATTATAACAGTATAGATGATGCTCAACATTTGGTATCTCTTTACTTCCTAACCAAGGTAATTGATCAAACCACTCAATATAATCTGAATTGCTCATTTTGTAAAACCACTCTGCAGATTTATCGATCGCTGTTTCCTGTTCAATTGCATCATGGACAAGTGGCACTAAATCAGACCTTGGAATTTCCCCTGCATATCTAAAAGACCATACATAATCTTGAATTTGAGACATTTTATCATAAATAATATCAACCTCAGTACCTTTTCGATCAATTAACGTTAAACATAACCCTAAATCAGTATAATTGAATTTTGCATTTACGATTTGAGCCCTTTCTAAACAAGTTAATGGTTGCCATATATGAAGACTTCGAATACTCATACGCCCTCCTTCTCACTTAAAAATCATATCATGTGACAGGCACTCAAACAATTCAGAATTGTTTGAGTGCCTGTCACCCTATTGTGCTGTACCACGAATCGTTGCGTAACTTAACTTTCCATTCAAAATCGCCCGCTCAGCAACACTTTTCGCTTCATCTAGCTTCTTATACCAGCCACTTATAAAACGCCAACCATTTTCATTTGAGTTACCTTTTATAGGTTCAACATATGATAAATAACCTTGTTGTAGCGCACTACTCATAGCCTCTACCATTGCCTTTTGACTACTATATTTCCCGCTTTGTATCCGAAATATTTTTGGCTCTTTGTCGATCTCCATATATTCAATTTTTTTACTTACATCTATCACAGAATAAGGCTTTAAAAAAAGTGCAATTTCATCTAAACGACGATTAACAAGTCCTTGTAGCTTTTTTCCACCTGCATAGCTGTATAATAACATCTCCTTCCCAACTTGTTCCCACTGTCTATTATTCAAGTATGTTAATAGTGTACTATTTCTTAATATATATCGCCCTAAATTATATTGGAAGCTTGCAAGTGCATCGTACTGATTTTGGTTAAGCGGGACATTGACATAGTATTCAATTGTACTTGCATGCTCTTGCGCTTGCTTTCGCAGTAGTTCCCATGCATCTTCTTTTG
>Ga0213820_1000247_pt1 | contig 48347 bp, 34 predicted proteins | sample MC6MC0910MG_FD_179889 | JGI IMG/M metagenome (GOLD analysis project Ga0213820, IMG submission 179889) | Enriched soil aggregate microbial communities from Iowa State University, Ames, United States - MC6-MC0910-MG | ecosystem: Environmental > Terrestrial > Soil > Unclassified | place: USA: Iowa... | reverse complement strand
CGAACAGATTGCCGGCCTTGTCGTATTTGAAGTCCTCAACCTGTGTCGCCTGCCAGGCGGGGCGTACCTGTTGAACGGTTTGCAACTGCTCATTGAGGTCGTAGCCGTAGAGGTTTTTGGCGGTGTAGCTTCTGCCGCTGTAGGGCAGGTCGTGGAAACGGCCAATCACTTGCTCGACATGCCCCACCTCTTCATTACCGGTCTTGCCCATCCCTTGGTGATGGGTCTGGGTCAGCAGTTCGGCGATCAGGTTGTCGCAGGTGTCATAGCGGTAGTGCTTTTCCAGCAGGGGCAGCACTTCGAGCGGCGCATCGCGGTAGTGCAACGCTTTACTGCTCAGACGCCCGCTTTTGTCGTAACGGGTGCGAGTGCTCAAGCGACCCTGGGTCCGCAGTACCTCTCCGTGCAGGCTGTCTCGCTCGAAATCGCAAATCACCCGACCGTTCAGGTTGATCTGGTGCAGGTGGCCACTGCCGTAGTACAGGTGATTGAGTTCGCGCAGGTCAGGCAGCGTGACGGTTTGCAGGTTGCCTAGCGCGTCGTAACGGTACTGCAAAAGGCCGCCGCTGGTGGCCTCACTCAGCAGTTGCCCCAGGCTGTCGTAACAGTAGTCCAGTTGCTGCTTTTCGCCCTGCCTGTTAGTGAAGGCGACACACAGAAGGTTGTCAGCGGCGTCGTAGCGGTAGTCGGTGGTGCCGTCGTCGGTGGTCTTGCGCAGCAACCGGCCCAGGGCGTCACGCGCGTAAGCATGCTGGATCGGCAGGTGCTGATCCTGAAGCGAACCTTCGCCGAGCGGCGGCTGCTCGTGGGGCGAGGGGTAGTGGGTGACGGCAGTGACTTCGCCGAGCGGGTTGTAGGCGTAGGCACGGCCGCTGCCGTCCAGGTCTTGCTGGGCCACCAACCGGTCGAGGGCATCCCACTTAAAGCGGTAGGCCTCACCATTTTCATTTATAAGTTGCAGCAGGCGGCCGTAGGCGTCGTAGCGGAAATGGATGCTGTAGCCCATGGAATCTGTGCGTTCGACTAACCGGCCACTGGGGTCATAGCGGAACTGCATGGGCTTTTCTGCCGGGTTGGTGTAACGCGTCAGTTGCCCGGCAGCGTCGACGTCGTAGCGGTCGAGACGACCGTCGGGGCGTTCGCTTTCGGTAAGATAGCCACGTGCGTCGTAGCGGTAGTAAGTGTGCTCGCCCCGGGCATTGACGGTTTCACGCAGGTAGCCGCGCGTGTCGTAGTGGCACAGAGTCTGGCTGTTGCTGCAGTCGCGGTAGCTGAGCAACTGGCCTCGTGTGTTCCAGCCCAGGTACTTGTGTTTGTCCAATGCATCCGTGACACGTATTGCGCGACCTTCCGGGTTGTATTGATAGTGGGTCTTGAGGCCTGTGGGGCCTTCTTCTGACAGCAAGTTGCCGTGCGTGTCGTAGGTGTAATGGTGCGAGTGCCCAGCGCCGTCGGTAACCTGAACCGGCAATGCCCAATGCGGCAGGTACTTGATGTGTTCCCTGCGTCCTAACGGATCGCGTGTCTCGACCAGGCGGCCGATATCGTCGTAGCGGTAGTGCCACTCGCCGCCTTGCGGGTCGGTGCTGCTGATCAGCTGGCCGGCAATGATTTCTTCTTGCCAACAGTTGCCGAGGGGGTCGATGTACTTGTACACCTCATACATTGACCCCCAGTAGTAGTGGTCCTGGCGGCCGAGGCTGTCTGTTACGCGCGTTTGCCCGCCCTCCAGGTCGTACTCGAAGCGGTATGCTTCGCCATCACTTCCCCAATGGCGTATCACTCGCCACTCGTGGCTGGGCTGGGGCTCCAGCAGGGGCGGCAGGTGATACGGCGAGCCATCGGCACGCATGGGCGTAGGGCGTTTGCATGGGATGGTGAAACGTGACCACTCGTAGTGGCGGATAGCACCGCTGGCGAGCTGGTGGCTGCTAAGGTAGCCCTCGGCGGTATAGGTGAAGCGGCGCACGACTTGGCCGGTTGCGTCCAGCACTGCCTGCAACTGACCATTGTCGGTGTAGCGATAGCTGGCCAGTTGCTCGGTGCGCTCGATGTGTTTTGCGTCTGCCGTGAGCCACACACGTGAAGCCGAGCTGACCCGCTGTGGGTGCTGCCGGTCATGGTGAAGCTGCACAATTGTCTGACCGTAGTTGTCATATAGCGCGTGCAAGCGACCGTGCTGGTCGTACAGCACATCCAGGGTATTGAGATTGCGGTCGCCGAGCCGGATCAGGCGTGAACGATCGGGGTTGTGCGGGTCAACATCAAACACCCGGTAACGCCCTTCGTGGATGTCTTCGACAACGGTCTGGCCATCCTCAAGCTGGAAAAAGGCCATGCCGTCCATGGCGCTGACGAAGGCGTCGCCGGCCGTGAGCCGACCCAGTTCCAGGCGGTTGCCTTCCTCGTCAATGTAGACCCATAGCTGCCCGTTTTGCGGGTGAGGCACACGGACGATCTCGACCTCATAAGGCACACTCCAGCCCATGCCAAACAGGCCGCCAGCGCGGGTGTCGTTGCTGTCGTAGCCGCGTGCCCATTCGATATCCAGCAGCCCGGGCAGGTTGAAGTCGATATCCTCCGGACCACCCAGGACTTTGCTACCCGTCGAGACGATGACAGGGTTGCCTTTGCAGCGACGGAACAGGGAAAAGGGGAACAGGCTCTTCAGCGGCCGAGGCCGAAACTTTATCCGCCGCGAAATGAGTATTCCCGCAATTATTCCGGTGAACATCGCAATTTTGCTCTTGCCATTGCGAATATCCCGAACCGTCGCCGTCCCGCCGCCAATGCGCACATTCGGCGATACCTTCTCATTCACATCGATCGTGGCGTCGCAGGTGGTCTTGTCACCCGATCGCGCAGCGGGCTGGCCGTTGATGAAGACCTTGTTTGACCCTTGCGCGATATGGTTTTCGGGCAGAGGCGGGTGACGGCTGCATGAAACTTTGTCCTCCTCCTTGGATTCCGAGCCTGAGTCCTTGGGTGTAGTGACAGGCGGATTGAAGATGTCGCGTATCGCCATGCCCAGCCCCACCACCGGGAGCAGGTAGGGCACCGCCGCCATGGCCATGGAACCCACGTTCTCCAGAATCGAGGGTTCCGCCTGCTCGGCATCAGACGCTCCTCCTCCAGGGGGGCCAGTGATACCGGCCGCGCGTGCGGCGGGCTTACTGTTGATAAACACATTGCCTGACCCGCTTTCGATCTTTCCGTAGGCGTCGGGTGCGTCCACGCTGTTGCCAAGGCTGTCGCAAAAGCTTGAGATGGCATCGCCGACAGTCTGGTCTTCACCGACCGAAAGGGTGCTCATCGCACCTACCGCCACCCCAGCAACTGCGGCGATGGCGATGCCTGCTGCACCGCCAGTTGCGACAGTACCGACAACGGCCAAGCTTATGGCGGCCGCCACGGCGGCGGTGGCTGCGGCATAAATGACGGCCTCGGCGACCGCGCTGACCATTTCGGCGAAAAGCGAGGTATGCAGTATGTCGTCGCCCATCCGGGCGGCGTGAACGATCTGCGCCATGGGTTGTAAGCTCCAAACGATTAGAGAGGTGTTGTCCTGGGTTGGGGGTCAGGTAAATCGAAGTTGCTGTTTGATGGCGCGCCAGTGCTCGATATCGTTACTGCTCAACGAGCTGGGCTTGCTGTAGTTGAGCACTAGCAGGCGGTGCTGACCTGGGATTAGGCAGGCGGCCTGGAGCTGGAAATTGGGCTTGTCACCCACTCTGAACTCAATGGCCATTTCGCGGCCTTCGATGGGATCTTCATCGCTACCCAAACGCGTGATCCTGGTGGGCGTGATGGTCATTGCCCTGGACTTTTTGCGTAGAATCCGCAATTGGTCATCGATGGCTTCGTCCAGGCTCTTGTCGTTGGCGACGGGGCTGCGGGCCACCACTAAAGTGGTGTCTCGGGCGGGAAAGCGCAGCATATTAAGAGTCAAGTCTTCGGGTACCTCCTCGCCTAAATTGAGAGTGAGGTCGTGAGTCAGGTATTCAGTCATTGCGGGAGTCCTTTCAGGCGTTCATTACGTGCGCAGACGTGCAAGCAGCTACTCAAAATGCCCATCCACCTCGGCCTTCAGTGCACTGCTGTCGCGTCCATCTGCAGCGGCACCCGCTGTCCCACCTGTCGGGTTGAGGTCGAGCTTCGCTGCGGGCGTATTGATCTGTCCGGTCTGTTGGCCGGTGAGGTTGAAGGTCTCGCAGGTGATATTGAGCGTGCCGTTGGCCTGCATCTCGATCAGCGTCTTGCCGCACTTGAGGCGCAGGGTGTTGCCTGCTTCGATCTCGTAGTCACCGGCAATGAGGTCGTTTTTTCCGCCGCCGACTTTCAAGGTGTCGTTGGCTTTCACGACGCGCAGACGATTGCGGCCGATGGCAACAGACTCGTCCTGGCCAATGCTCCGGGTCCGATTAACACCGACTGTGAGGGACTGGTTGTTGTTGACCTGGGTGTTCTGGTCCTTCTGGGCGTGGATGAACACTTCCTCTTTTCCCAACTCATCTTCGAAGCGCAGCTCGTTGAAGCCATCACCTTTGTGGGTCTGGCTCTTGATGGTCATGCGGGTTTTGTGATCGGGCAGGTCGTACGGTGGCAACTGATCGCCACAGTAGGTGCGCCCAGTGATCATCGGCTGATCGGGGTCGCCGTTGACGTACTGGATGATCACGTCCTGGCCGATCCGTGGGATGGCCATTGAGCCCCAGCTGCCACCGGCCCAGCCTTGGGAGACCCGCACCCAGCAGGAGCTGAACTCATTGTTCTGGCTCTCGCGGTCCCACGGAAAGCTGACCTTGACCCGGCCCCACTCATCGCAATAGATCTCTTCTCCCTTTGGGCCGACAACGGTGGCCATGTGCGGGCCGTCGATTCGCGGTTTTTCCAATGGCGCAGGGCGCCATTCGGTCCGGCCGGGGACCAGCACGGCTGTCTGCTCGTAGCGCGTGCTGATATCGGCGCTGGCGGCCTCTTCCTGCAGGCTGGTGAACTGGGTGCCTTTATGGGTAACGGTGTTCACCCGCCAATGCTCATTGAGATCGTCACGTGGGTGCCCAGTCAGGGTGAAGCTCAGGCCCGGTTGCAGGCGAACATCGTCACCTTGGACTTCGGCAGTGCGTACATCATGGCGAAGCGCGGTGATGCGGTTTTCGGTGAACGGCTTGCCCACGGCATCGCGTTTATAACGGCCCGGGTAATCGAAGTACTCGTACTCCTTGGACTGATGCTCCAAGAAGGGCCCGGCGGCTCTGTGTTCCTGGCGGTAGGCCGGGTGGGTAAAGGTGTAGTCGCGCTGAACCTGGCGAGCGGTGCGCACCTGCTCGCTGTAGCGCAAGCGACGAAGGCAGGGTATGGCTTGATCGCCACCGCTGTTGGCTTGGTACAAGACGGTATTGGGGTCTACAGGCTCGTCGTCGTCGAAGAAGCCCTCGTCTTCATCCTCGGTTTTGATGGCGTCATGGCTGATCAGGCCGAGGGACTGCAGGCGATCGGTGATGATCAGCTTGTGCAGCTTTTCACTGTGCGCGAAGCGGTAGACGAAGCCTTCTTCAGCAGCGATGCGGGCGATGAACGCCAAGTCCGTCTCACCGGCCTGAACGCAGAATTCGCGGACCTGATGGTTCATACTGGCGCGCAGTTCGTACTGGTTGATGCCCTGGCGCTGGAACATCAGTTCAAGAATTTGCGGGACGGTCTTGTGCTGGAAGATGCGCCAGTTCGTACGGAGGTTGGCACGGGCCAGTTGCGGCTCGACCAGCGCGTGGTAGTAGGTGCGGTAGAAGCCGCTTTCAGCTTGGCTGAAACGGCTGACAAGGCCGTGCACGTAACGTACTGGGCGATTCCCTTCCCAGATGGTGAAGAGCACCGGTTTGTCGAGCAGGTGGCCGAAGTCGACATCGTTGTCGAAGCTGATCAATTTCAGCTCCAACTCGAAGGGCTTGCTTATCCCTTCTCTAAGTTCGAACAACACCACTTCGAATTCAGCGTTGCCAACCAGCGGCTGGAAGCTGTAACGCAAGTCAGATTGGCTAGGCATAAGCAATCCTTGTCCGCCGTCTGAAGAGGCACAAAGTCCGGGCAGGTTTACCCGCCCGGGGCCTTTGTAAATATCAGGCGACTGGTGCGCGCCAATCATCAGAGCCACCAGTACCGGCGACAGTGTGCTCCCAGACGATCTTCCGATAGGTCAGCGCAACCTCGACCAGCTGTGTGTAGTTTTCGTTCACCTTGTCTTGAGCGTGGGGGAGGACGGTGTTGATGCTGACGATGGTTGCGTCTTCAAGCGTGGTTGAGAAGAAGTGCTCTTGCTTGCCTTCCGTCGAGGTGCGGAACCAATTGACTTCGACGACCGGCAGCATTTCGCCGGTAACCAGCGCTTGGTACATCAGCGGCGTGGCCTTATTGAGTGAACTGGTGAACTTGAACGGCTTGTGTACGCGCTGGCCGCTGGGTTGACCCGTCTGTGGGTCAGTTGGCGTGGTCACTTCGTGCTTGATTTCCTGAACCAGAATTTTATCTTCATGGCCTTGCTGGTAAACATTGCCGACGGAGTCAGCGGTGAATGCGCCAGCAGTGATGAGGCCTTGAGTTTGGCCAGTGATTGTGATGTAAGCGGGTGTTGGCATGGCAGTCTCTCCTGCGTCCATGTGGATAAACACGCGCACTCAGGGTGGCGTGGCCATCGGGAGCGATGGGCTTGTGAACGAAGCAAACGCCTCGCTAATTCGTTGAAATCAGTTGCGCCGTATGCCGGCTTGCTACTGCTGCAAAATGCCGTTCAGCGACTTCAGCACCTCGGTAGTAATCAGGTGCAGTCGGTAGCTGTAGATGCCGTAGGCCACCGCCATGACGAGGGCGGAGATAGCCAGCGGGCTCCACCACGGCCATTGCCGATTCATGCGGAAGTTGCTCGGGGCGACATTGGTGTACGGATCGCAGACGGTCTCTGGTGTCGGGCCGCGCAGCTCGCGAATGATCCCGTGGAGTTGGTGTATCAGTGCATTGAGGGACTCTTCGCCTTTCGGCGCGATGGCGTACTTGCCCTTCAAGCCAAGGCACAGGGCGAAGTACATGAACTCCAACACGTCCTGGTAGCGCTTGGGTTCCTGCATGAGGCGGGAGAGCACCGTGAAGAACTTCTCTCCACCCCAGGTTTCGTCATGGAAGATGCTGAGCAGGGACTCATGGCTCCAGCAGCTGGTCTTTCCCCAAGGCCTGTCCATGACGGCTTCATCGATGAAAAGGCAAAGACCGTAGGAATACGCCAGCAACTGAGCGGGTTCGTAGCCGTGCTGGCGTATTTCCTCGCGAATATTGTCGATCTGGTTGCGCACCTGCTGGTGCACGTCCTTGATATTGGGCAAGGCATCCAGTGTGCGCAGACGTATCACCAGGCCGAACAGAGGCACAGCGGCATCCAGCATCAGGTTTGCGTAGCCACCGCGCAGTTGAAAGTCTGGGTCTGCCGCATATCCTGGCGACTCATCCCTTTCTTTGTTGGCTTCCTGAATCGACGCCACTAAGCGCTGGCTGACATCGTCCTCATTGCTGAATTGCCTTGTCATTTCTGTTCTCCCCTGATCGCCCAGAACTGCAGCTCTAGCCCAGGGAAGTCCCCCGCAATATGAATTCCGAAGCCATTGGCTGTTTTCATGCACGCCCACGCAGGGTCTCGCCGGTCCAACTCGAAATAGCTGAAACCTGCATGGAAGGGCAGGTCGCGAGGTGCTACTGGCAGTGGGTTCAACGGGATACCTGGCAGTTGCAAGGGCACCAGGTCATTGAGGGACTCCAGTGACGTGACCTTGGCTTTCTGCACGAACATTTGCCGCAACACCTGTGGCGGCACGTTAGCCCGCACGGCGAGAATGAAGTCGGCTTCGTCGATCAGCCGGCGATCTTCCAAAGTGGTCGTCATTACGCCGTAATCCAGCGCTTCGAGCGGAAGCGATACTGCGCGCGGTTGCAGGACGGTGCTGAGGCAGCGTCGCAGCGTGTCTTCCAACGGCTTGAAGGAGGTACGCAGCGCCGTGTGGTGATACGCGGGGTATTCCTGCGGCAGCCTGCTTTCGTCGGTAAAGGTCACGAACTCGCCGCACGCCTGGCTCATGCACAGGTAGAGCTGCTCAGGGTGCGTCTGTGCCTGCCTGGCCAAGTGCTGAAAGCATGGCCACCAGCGGTTCATGGCTTGCAGCAGGTTGAAGTCGCGAATGTCGGCGATACCCGACTGGCCAGCGCCGCCAATGCGGGCGGCGAGGTTGCGTGCTCGTTCGCGCAGGGTATTTGTGATTTCTTCAAGAAACCGCTGCAGCGCTGGTACCGCCCGCACCGAAACGCTGGTGGGGTAGAAGGCCTCATCCAGTTGCAGGCTACCATCGGGGCGCCGTTCCATAATGCGTGCCAGTGCCAGGCGGGTGAAGGCGCTGCTGTCTTCTGCCTTGCGCTTGAGCTGCAGGTTGGGTACGGCAAGGTCGACCTGGACCAGGTCACCGTCGGCGGTGTGGGTATCCTTGATCTCGTGCGCCTGGGCGATGTAGCGGAAGTTGGCAGTATTGTCTGGCCAGCTCACCTCGCGTCCGCCCTCGGTGCGCAGCGGTAGGCACAGGTAAACTTCGCTGTCATTGGCGCCGTCATCGTCTATTTCCAGCGGCGGCGGTGGTGGCAGGTCTGCAGGAATATCGAACACCGTGCCGTCGGGCATGATGCCTCGCGCGCGGGTGATGGCGATCTTGCCCAGGCTCAGGTACTCGTCGCTCAACTGAAGTTCGCTGAAGCCGTAGAAGGCTGCGTTAAGGCTGCCGAGGCGCTGATGCAGGGCTGCTTCGCTCGCCCGGGCCGCCTGTTGGAAATGCTGTGGTTTGACGAACAGGCCTTCAGGCCACAGGACGGGATTACGTGAACTCATGAGCGCTCCGTGTCAGCGTGAGTAAGCGAAAAGGACAAGCGCTGTGGCCGCGCCATCAGTCTTCCTCCTTGAGCAGGATCTGCGTGTCGTTGACCAGCACCGAAAGAATGATCTGGCGCCCACGCGGGGGAATGCGCAGTACTTGCTGCCAGGTGGCGTTCTCCTGGTTTCGGTAATCGCCGATCACCGCGACGAAGCGGGTTTCGGGGTCGATGGGCACGAAGGGGATGAACTTGAACTGGCCGGGGCGCATCAGGTAATCGTCATCGCGGATGTAGGTGCTGCGCAAAACCTTGGCTGGGTCCTCATCCAGCAGTTGATACACGCTGTTGAGCAGCAATGAGTCGTCACGCAGTTGCAGGATCTTGATGGCGACGGGGGTAGCGACAGGCTCTGTGGTTACGGTTGGGGTGCGCGGTAAGGTCAGCACTACCATTGGGTCGTCGTAGCTGCCAGGTGTGCTTTCTTCCAGGGAAGAGCGTTGCAACTCATCTTCGTCGTCTTCGATGAACACGACAGGGGACATAGCTGGAAACTGCTCTTGCAGGAACGCGAACAGGCTTCCGACTTTTTCCGTCAATGCGTGAGGGTCGCCGGCACTCAGGCTGACCGCGTAGGGGCTTGGCTCCAGAGCGTTTTCATGATCGGCCGAAATGTCGAGGCTGTTCGGGTTGCCATTGAGGGTAGGGCTGGCATTGATGCTGAACGCAACCTGGGTCGGATGATCTTTGGGTGACCCAATGGGCAACGAGGGGTCCATGGCCACTTGGCTCACTCTGCTCAGGTAGGTGCAACCTGAAAGCCCGATCAGCGCGGTCATCAGGGCGACTGCGAACAGCTGGCGCGTCATGGACGTGCTCCTGCAATCAAGCGTTGCAGTGGGTCTTCTTGTGACGCGCTTGTATCTCCCGCGGCGTTCAGTGCTAGCAAAGGGTCATTGCCCTTGTGCGTTTCAAAGGCCGAGCAAATCTCGGTGATGGCTTGGGTGGTTGTGCTGCTGCGACCACCGTTGGCGGGCGGATCGGCGCTCAGGCGATCAAGTACGCTCGCATCAGGGTTGAGCAGCTCTTCCAGCGAGCGTGCGTTGGCATGCTCTTGCGAGAGTTGAACCAGCAATCGGTAAGCGCCAATACGGAGCTGATCGCCTTCAAGCAGACGCCGGGGCGAAAGTGCCCCGAGGCTGTTGATGCTGTCGTTCAGATAGGTGCGTGCGCTGCAATCGATCACGCAGAAGCTGTCTTCGATCCAGCGAATCTCGCAGTGGATCGACGCAACGCTGTGATTACGATCATTCATCAGCCAACTCGCACCTTCACTGCCGATGGTGCCGCCTTTGCAATCGAACGTGTGTCGTACGATGACGTTAGGCTGTAACTGGTCGAGGTTGGTGATGCTCATCATCAACGTGCTCATGAGCGCCCCCGGAAACGAACGACAGGGCTGATTTCGCCATGTCGATCATCGATGAAACTGGTCCAACCCAAGTAGGCGCCCTGGTTGCGGTGCAGGCAGAACGGTGACAGCGCGTTCTGCTTGAGGCGCAATTCCAAGTCGTAGGCCATGCCGTCCCGCAAGAGGAAATCGATCAATGCGCGTAACCGGTTAAAGTTGACGCCGCTGGGCAGCAACTGGCGCAGTTGCGTTTGATCGAGCTCGCTGATGACGATGGTGAATTTGCTGCTGCGGGTGCGCGAACGGCTGCCGACGGTGAACGTACTCCCTAACTGGCCATTGCTACGCCCAAGGCTGACAAGCTGCCTACCTGTGGTGGGTACCGAGCGCGTTTCAAATTCGCGGATTTGCACATGGTTCAGGTCGAAGCAATGGCCAATGATGCCCGCGACGGTACCGGGCGCGCGGCTGCGGCTGGCGATCACGCCAGCAAAGCTGAGCAGCCGGCTCCAGGGCAGCGCCGTGTCACCTCGCAGCTGTTTGTCATTCAGCCCGAGCAGGGCAAAGACGTACTGTGAGAATCCATCTTTGGCGCCTGGCTGAAAACGGATGTAGTAGCGGTACTTGCGCCAACCGCGATGCAACAGGCTCAGCAGGTAGTGGTTGAAGAAGTCGAAAAAGGCCGGACGCACACCGATACCCTGCGCATGCTCATAGGCCACCTGCTCCAGGTAATAAGTGGGCAAAGGCGAATCTGTGCCGTGCAAGCCCATGAAGGTGGTGCAGACACGGTAGCGTTGCTCCTCATCGGGCATACGCTCGGCTTTGTAGACGTCCGAGACCGGAAAGGTCAGCCGTGGGTCGCAGGCAAGCCGCACGCGCCGCCGGGTGGCCTCGTTTGGCCAACGGGGCTCCAGGTCATCTCCGTGCAAGCCATGCAAGCGCTCCAGCAACTGGAAGTAGTTGTAGCGGTGCGCGTCGGCGAGCAGCTTGTCGGCTAGATCAGCGGTTGTTTGCCGGTCTGGATTGGCCATGTGTAGTGCTCGTTGTTGGTGATATTGATCACTTCCAGTTGATGGAAGGAATTGATGCTGGCGTATAGGGCAAAGAAGTGCGCCAGCACACAGCTGAAGAGGTACAAGTCGCCCTCGCAAAGAAAGGCCGCCTGATCCAATTTCAGGCGGCTGCGCAGGCCGCGAATGGGTTGCCCTTTGATCAGCCAATCCATGGGCTCTGTATGGATCTCGCGGATGCCGTCGAGGCGCTTGCGGGTGGTGCGTGTTTGCTGGATGTCGTGCAGGGCCGCGAAGTCGTAGGCGCGGATGATCTCTTTCAGCGGATCGGCCGAGAGCAGCGACAGGTAGTTGAGCGACATGTTTGAGATCAAGGCCCACTGCAACTCGCCGTCCAGCACCGGCCGATAGGCACGGGTGGGGGGACGAATGTTGGAGTAGGTCGCCAGAGGCGGCGTAAACTCGGTTACAACGTTGATGTCATCGACACCCAGCGCCTGTGGCAAATCTCTGTTGGTGCAGGTCAGGTCAATGGACGCTGTTTCCAGCTCGCCAATGTAGTGGCTGGCATCGGCGCGGACGAAAGCGATGCTGTGGGTGACGCCATCGCCACGCAGGGACTCTTCGAGCTGGTAGCGGTAGTACAGGGCCGTGCGCCCTTGAACATGTTCGATTTCATGTGCAAACGAGTCGAAAGGACGAAAGGTCCGCAAGTGCTCACGGTTACTGCCATCGGACGTCGTTCGGGTGCTGATGACCTGATCGACACTGAAAATCTCGTAAGCGTATTGTTCTGTGCCTTTAGGTTTCAGCTGCACATGGGCGGCATTACAGGACAGGTCAATGGGCTCGGCACTGTGCTTGAACAAGTTGACCGCGGGGCTACAGAACAGGTTGAAGTCACTCTTTCCAAGACGCAGCGTTTCCGGCAACGGACGTGAGAACTGGAATTCGATGACTACCTGCGGGCTGTGTTGTGCCGGCCATAGTTTTTGCAGATCGGTGATGCTGAAGAAATGGAACCGTTGAGGGAAGACGAAGTATTCCTGCAGGATCCGATAGCCATCGAAGACATTCTGCGGATAGGGCAGCAAGGCGTCTTCAGGGCTGAACCCAGGAAATGCGAGACAGCTGGCGGGTAGTCGGCGAACCTCATCATTGATGGTTACGCTGACATGCTTGAGGTATTGCGAGAGCCACAGGTACAGCGTGCGCGCAGTGAGATCGTCCCCACCCAGGTGAAAGTCCAGTCGTGTACAGCCCAGGGTGTTCAGTGGGCGTTCGACCAGCGTTTCGAGGTCGATGCGTACAATCGAGTTGTCCAGTGTCTGTGTGGAGCCCACACTGCATATCGCAAAAGGGTGCACCTTCACTTCCGTGCAAGTGCAGTACTCGCAGGCGATACCGTCTACAAGCTTGGAAAAGAGACGCGAGCCCTTTGGGATACTCTGCGATTGACTCAGCGACTGCTTGCGTGGCGTGAACTGGATAATCGTTGCGCTTGGCAGCGGCCGCAGGTAGTTCGGCCACAGTAACTGCAGCATGGGGTGCGTCAGTTCCGGCAGGTCATCTTCCAGCTTGAGCCGCAGCTTGGCCGTCAGAAACGCGAAGCCTTCCATCAGCCGCTCGACATCGGGGTCGCTACCACTGCTTCCAAGAAACCGGGCAAGCTGTGGATTATCCTTGGCGAAGTCATTTCCCAGCTCACGCAAGTAGCGAAGCTCTTCGCTGAATCGGTCCTTCAATGACATGGTTCACCTTACTCGGGTGTGTCGGTTGTGCCCGTTGACCAACAACTCCAATTGCAACTGTTCCGTCTGGTTGTTGACCTGCACATGGCAGTCCAGCCTGAAATGCAGCTCGAGCGGAGCGTGACAATCGGGCACTGCCTTAAGTGCACGTACCTTGATGCGTGGCTCAAAGCGCTGGAGGGTGCGGCGGATATCCGCACTCACCTGTGCGAGCAAGTCGCCGCTGCTTACGTCATGCCCGTTGAAGTCGCGCAGGCCCAGCTCAGGGCTGCTCTGGGAGCACCCCTGACGAGCGTTGAGCAGGGTTTCGAGGTGGCGTTTGATGGCGGCGAATTTTTGCGAAGTACTCTCCTGCCGGGATGTTTGCCGGCAGATGGACTGATCCGCCATCAAGCGATCAAAGAAACCGGTCATTGCGTGTCGAGCCGCCCAACCAGTGAGATCTCGAAGTTCGCGCCCATGTATTTGAAATGCGGGCGAACGGAGAGCGAGACTTGGTACCAGCCCGGATCGCCGGGAACGTCGGAGACTTCAACCCTGGCAGCACGCAGCGGGCGACGACTGCGAACATCGGCCGAGGGGTTTTCCTGGTCGGCGACGTATTGCTTGATCCATTTGTTGAGCTCGGATTCAAGGTCGCGCCGTTCCTTCCAGCTGCCGATCTGTTCGCGCTGTAGCACTTTGATGTAGTGAGCCAGGCGATTGACGATGAACAGATAGGGCAACTGGGTGCCGAGCTTGTAGTTGGTCTGAGCCTGCAAGCCTTCGGGGGTCTTGGGGAAGTTCTTAGGTTTTTGCACCGAATTGGCAGAGAAGAACGCCGCGTTGTCGCTGTCCTTGCGCATGGTCAGGGTGATGAAGCCCTCTTCAGCCAACTCGAACTCCTTGCGGTCGGAGATCAGCACTTCGGTAGGGATCTTGGCCTGCAGTTGGCCCAGCGATTCATACAGATGAACCGGTAGGTCTTCGACGGCTCCCCCCGATTGTGGGCCGATGATGTTCGGGCACCAGCGGTAGCGGGCAAAGCTATCGTTGATGCAACTGGCCAACAGGAAGGCAGAGTTGCCCCACAGGTAGTTATCATGCCGACCGTTGATGTTCTCGTCGTAGTTGAAGCTTCTGCACGGCTGGTCCTGATGATGGTAAGCGGAGCGAAGCATGAAGCGTGGTCCGGTCAGGGCGGTGTGGCGAGCATCCTCGCTTTCACGGAACGCCCGCCATTTGGCATGGCGGGGGCCGGCAAAGATGTCCTTGATCTCCTTGAGGTTGGGCAAGTCTTCGAAGGTGCTCAGGTTGAAGAATTCAGGGGCCGGTGCAGCCAGGAAGGGCGCGTGGGACATGGCACCGACAGAGGCCATGTAACTCAAGAGCTTGATATCGGGGGAAGAAGGCCCGAAGTTATAGTTGCCAACCATGGCAGCAACCGGCTCACCCCCGAACTGCCCATAACCTGCGGTATAAACGTGCTTGTAAAGTCCGCTGCAGGTGATGTCGGCAGCATTCTCGAAGTCATCGAGCAATTCTTCTTTGCTGACATGCAGTACCTCAAGCTTGATGTTCTCGCGGAAGTCCGTTCGATCGACAAGAAGTTTGAGGCTACGCCAGGCTGACTCAAGTTGCTGGAACTCAGGTTGGTGCAGAATGGCATCCATCTGCTTGCCGAGCACCCGATCCAGTTCCGCAATCATTTGATCGACACGGTGCTTGTTGATGAGTTGATCGGGATCATTGCTCTTGAGGATCTCGGCAATAAAGGCAGATACACCTTGCCTGGCGACTTGATAGCCCTCTTGAGCCGGCACCAGTTTGGTTTCCGCCATGATCTGATCCAGCAGCGTGGCCTTGCTCAATGTCTCGGTAGTTGTGTCGACGGCGACAGGGGTGCTGTTCTGCTTTGGCATGGGGACGCTCCGTGGTCTCAATCTTCTTTTGGCGCCTCAAGCACCAGGTCCAGTTCTTCGGCGAGCTGCTTGCGGGCCTGCTCGTTGTTCAACAGGTGTTGCAGCTGCTTGCGGAATGTCGGCACGTTGCCGAGTGGGCCTTTCAAGGCGACAAGCGCTTCACGCAGCTCCAGTAGCTTGTTCAGCTCCGGTACCTGTTGGGCGATCTGGTCTGGCCCGAAATCGTTGATGGACTTGAACTGCAGATTGACGGCGAGTTCGGCGTCTGGAGTTGCGCTGAGCATGGAAGGCACGGACATGTCCAAGCTCACATGAGCGTCATGCAACACGTTGTTGAAACTGTGTTTATCGATGCGCATGACCGGGCGGTCTTCCAGTGCGCGGTTGTCCTCCAAACCGAAATTTCCCAGTACCAACATCTTGTGTGGCAGCTCTATTTCGGCCTGCTCATCGCCGGTGGCAGGGACGTACTTGATATTGATGCGCTCTTTTGGCGCAACGGAGCCAATGTTCTTAGACATCAATCCATAACTCCATGGTGTGGATTTGGTGTTGCGTAGTAGGGTTTTTACTGCGTGTTTAAACGTTGTGGTTGTTCTGGTTTATGAGCTGTGGGAAATTTCCTACATATCGCTGATTGAGAGGGTTAGTTACCCGTCGCTATAAAAACCATGCATGTGACAAGGACTTTTGGTCGAGTTAAAAAGTGTAAGTAAATATTTATTTGTGTGCAGTTGATTGTGTGTACTAGGCTCGTGGCGAAACACTTCTTGGTGGTGTGGGTATGGCGATGAGTTAATGGAATACTGTTGTAGGAAAATTTACTCATTGACGCATATGAGTCTTCCTGTTGTTTGGCAAAGAGTGAGTATTCAATGATTATTCGCTGCGCATATGGCGCTGGTGTTTGGCTACTGTTTTGTTTGCAGCCAGCGTTGGCCAGTCATTCCCAGAACTGTCCTGGGATTGTGTCTAACATCGAGCGTCTGGCGTGTTTCGATCAGGCGGCAGGAACACCTGCGCATACGACCCAAAAGCCATGGTCCGCCCCGGAGCACGAGGCGCCCAGTGTATTGCGCGTGATGGCCAACGAGGCCGCACGCAGGGCGGATGACCTGACGTTTCGCAGTGGGGAACGAAGCGAGGGCAGTGACGTTACTGAACGGGTCATTTCCGCACCCGCCATTGCATCCGGTGACCAACGTTCTTATCTGGTCATCAGCTGCATCCAGAACATCTCCCGGCTCCAGTTGATCACCCATAAACACATCGATACGGGCTGGGTCACGGTACGCCTTAAAGGGGACGGCGGGTCTACGAATGAGACCCCCTGGAGGGTGATGGAAAACGGGCAAGTACTCGACGCGGGACGAGGCCTCCCAGCCATCGAGCAGATCAAAAAGTTGATTGGGGCCCATCGGATAGAAGTGACGAGCAACCACAGCGAGGTCGATGGGCTGACGTTCGATGCCCAAGGTCTAGACCCGCTGATCAGTCAGGCGCGGAGCACATGCCGGTGGTAATACGGGTATCTGGGGATGAAGTCACTCGGCTGCTCATGCCGATTGAGCCAGCGGTTCCGGCCGGGCTGTTCGACATCGAGGATGAAACCTACCAGGCCATTGACCAGGAGATGGTCAAACTCGGTGGTTTGCAGGCGTCTTCAATCGACTGGACCTACATCGAAGAGGCGTCCCAGCAGTATTTGGGCCAGCAGTGCAAGCACCTGCGGATCGTTGCGCACTTGAGTGTCGCGTGGCTACGCAGCGGCTGCTGGGAGCGCTGGGGGGGCACCCTGGCGTTGTTAGCCGGGATGGTCGAATCCTATTGGGAATCTTCTCATCCCAAACCAGGGCCCAAGGGCTTCCTTGGCAAGCGTAAGCTGGTTGGCCTGGTCCTCAATCGCTTGACTGATGCCTTGCCGCGCCTTGACCGCTTCACCTATACCCCGACTCATGCAACTGCAGCTCAGCATGCTTTAACACGCTTGCAACAGCAGCAGGCCGTTGCGCAACTGGACGCTGCCGTCATCCATGAACTTGAGCGCCTTCTGCGCAAGTATGCAGAACTTGGCGCGGATGTCAGCGAAGTCGCAGCGCCCCAGGCGCCTGCCGCGAACATCAAGCCTGTTCCTTTGGCCGATGTCATGGCCCCACCAATGCCCCGTGTATCCATTGGCAATGAGCGCGAGACACGGCGAGCCGTGTTGAGCATGGCCGAGTTCATCAACCAGCAGGATCCCTATGACCCTACCGGCTACCAACTACGTCGCTTTGGCTTGTGGGCGCACATTCAAGCGGCGCCTCAAGCGAGGCAAGGCAACCGTACGGAGTTGATGGCGGTTCCGGTGGATATCTCCGGTGGCTATGACGATGCCATCGCCGGAACGGCAATTGACCCCGCGTTACTCCAGCGTATCGAAAAAAGTGTTGCAGCCTGCCCCTACTGGATTCGAGGCAGTTATTTAGCCGCAACTGTCGCCACGCGGCTGGCGATGGGCGAGGTCGCGGAGGCTATTCGCTGCGCGACTGCGCGTTTTGTGCAACGCATGCCAGCACTGCAGCAATTGTGCTTCAGCGACGGCACAGGGTTCATCGATGACGCCTGCATGGCCTGGCTCAAGGGGGCGCAAGGGCAGGGCGATCATGGAGCATCCACCGCTGAGTTCAGCAGCCTGCGCGAAGAACTGGTGAGTCAGCTGGATACGGCAGGTGTAGAGCCTGTCCTCCTCCGCTTGCAAAGCCTGCAAGCGGAACTCCGCACGCCGCGTGAGCGCTGCCACACCACAGTAATTGCCGCCGACTTGTTGGCCGCACGCGGCGTGTCCTGGTTAGCCCAGGACCTGTGCGCCGGTGTTGCCCAGACGATGCAGCGAACGACCGCCGATGCCTGGGAGCCCGAGGTATTCCAGCGGCTCCAGCAGTACGCCACCTCTCCAGCGTTAGCTGATCAGAACAAGGTTTAGGAACCCTCATGAACCCACTATGGAAACAACTCAAACGATGGGGCGTACCGTTGATATCGCGCATCGGCCTGGCGATGCCACTGTTACTTGGACTCGGTGCTGTACTGATGCTGATCGTCATTTGGTGGCTCGGCCCGCAATGGACGTGGCGTGAGCACCAACCCCTCGCCAGCGTGGCGCACCGCGCTGTGGCCAGTCTGGTGCTCGTACTGATGCCACTGCTGTGCTGGCTTATTGTGTTGCGCACGCGCTTTCACCGCCTGCAAGCGGAGCACAAGGATGCAGTGGCCGCCGAACTGGATCGTGTGTTGCCGTTGGTTCGCACACAAGAGAAGGCGTTGAACCAGGCGCTTTCGCGTTATCTCGAAAACGCGGGTGGGCGAAGGGCGCTGTACCGATTGCCATGGTATCTGGTGCTGGGTGACGAACAGGCTGGCAAAACCAGCTTCATTGATCGCACTGACCAAAGTTTTTCCTTGACCCGCATCGACAAGGCCCAGGCGCGTGGCCGACAAGCGCAACCTCTTGCATACCCGGTCGGCTGGTGGGTCAGTAATGACGCGGTGATCATCGACCCGCCCGGTGCTTTCATCAGCCAAGAGCCAACGGCAGGCCCGGTGTCCGGGGGGGGCAATGAGTCTGAACCGTCTTTAGCTCCGGGAGCCCCGGCCAGGTTGTGGCACCACCTGCTGAGCTGGTTGCTGCGCAGTCGTAGCCAGCGGGCACTCAATGGCCTGTTGCTGGTTATTGATCTGCCGGCGTTATTGCAGGGTACGCCTGAGCAACGTGTCGCACTGGCTCATGTATTGCGTACACGGCTGTACGAAGTTAGTAGTCAGCTGGGTTCGCGCCTGCCCTTGTATGTGGTGTTATCCAAGTTTGATCTGCTCGATGGCTTTGACGCGCTCTACAGCAAGCTCTCAGCGGCTGAGCGAGAGAGCATGCTCGGCTTCACGTTCAAGCTGGATGCAGTCGATTCGTTCGACGCATGGTTGGAGGAGTACAGCCACTTCTATGATCGCTTGATCAGGCTGCTGTTCGAGCAGGTCGTGGACCAGATTGATGGACTGGGCAGTGCACCGCAGCGATCGCGCTTGTTCTCGCTGCATGCCCAGTTGGTTGGATTGCGCCCGATTTTACTGGGCTTCTTGCGTGAAACCTTGGCAAGTGATCGTTTTACCACGCCTACCCTGGTGCGTGGGGTGTATTGGTCGTCAGTCGAGCAGCAAGGCGACATGCTCAACGCATTCGTTCGTGAGGCGGCGCAGCCATACAAAACCAAGCCCCCACTGCGCGAAGGCAAACCGCACGGCAAATCGTTGGTCTACTTCATCCAGCAGGCTTTCGGTCGTGTCATCTATCAGGAAGCCGGGCTTGCTGGAGATAACGTCAGAGTGGCGCGTAGCAAGCGGCGATTGCTTTTGGTGGGCTCTGGTATAGGCGTGCTTGCTGTGTGTGTTGCGATTGCCAGTTGGCAGCGCTACTTCGATGTCAATGGTGCCAAGGCAGCCAGCGTGCTTGCGAAAAGCCGAGAATTCAGCAATCACGAAGTGGACCAACGCCTGGACCCGACAGGGCGTAACCTGCTGCAACCACTGGATCAAATCCGTGATGCAGTATCGGTATTCGGTGACTATCGCGCTGCCTGGCCGGGTGTGGCTGATTTCGGCCTGTATCAAGGGCGCGCCATCGGGCCTCGGGTCGACGAAGCTTACTTGAGCCTGCTCTCCAGGCGTTTCTTGCCGGCGTTGGCCAGCGGCGTGATTGATGCCATGAATGCGGCACCGCCCGGCAGCCAGCAGCAGATGGCTTCGCTTAGGGTTTACCGCATGATCGAGGACCGCCAGAGTCGCCGGCCCGAGTGGGTAGAAGAATGGATGGCCCAGCAGTGGCAACAGGCCTTCCCAGGGCAGGGACAATTGCAGCGCGACCTCATGCAGCATCTGAAGTACGCCCTGGCCTATGCCGACACCGACCTGCCGCAATACAAGCAGCGCGTCAGCGAAGTGCAGCAGATATTACGCAAAGTGCCTATGCCACAGCGCGTGTACGCAAGCCTCAAGCAGCAGGCCCAAGAACAGTTGCACGCCGGCTTGGACTTGCGTCACCAGGTAGGGCCAGCCTTCGATATCGTTTACACATCTTCTTCCGGGTCGAAGCTGGGAGATGATGGCGTCCGGCTTGCTCCCATGCTGACGGCCAAAGGGTATAGGGACTATTTTGAGCCCCGCAGCCAGCGCTTCGCCGAGATGGCGATGATCGATCAGTGGGCATTGGGTGAGCGCGCTCAACTCGACTATTCAGACGCCGACCGCAAGGCATTGAGCGAGCGCGTACGTAACCTCTACAGCGCGGATTACATCGACAGCTGGCGACGTGCCTTGAATGCCTTTTCAGTCGCTGACTTCAGTGATCTAGACCATGGTGTCGACATTCTGGAGCAACTGACCGGTCCTGCGGCGCCGCTGCACAGATTGCTGGAAACAGTGAAAGACAATACTTCGCTGTCTTCTTCGTTGGCTATCGAGGTGCCCGACGAGATAACTGGCCTGCGGCCTACCAACAGCAAGCCCGAGCAGCTACAAGCCGTGGCCATCCAGCGTGCGTTCGCTGGCCTGAATGCCATGCTGCAGGCAACGGGAGAAAAGCCGAGCTACTACGATGAAACGGTCGCTGCCATTGCCGCTGTTCATGATTACGCCAAGGCCGTGCAGGACAGCCCTGAGCGCGGCAAGGCCGCGTTGCACGCCGTGCTTCAACGTTTCTCCATGACCGGGCACGACCCGATTGGCACGCTGCAGCGGGTCGCTACCGGTTTGCCGGAACCGATCAATCTACAGGTCAAGAAAGTTGCGGACCAGACAGCGCGAGTGCTGAACGTCGAAGCGCTCCGTGAGCTGGAACGACGTTGGGATGCCGAGGTATACAGCTTCTTCCAGCAGCGCTTGGCAGGGCGTTACCCCTTCGTGGTGCGAGCGCCCGATGCTTCTTTGGATGACTTCGAGGCGTTCTTCGGGCCGAAAGGGCGCCTGCAGCAGTTTCATGACCAATACCTCAAGGTCTTCCTCAAGGACAATCTCGAAGCCTTGCAGGCCAGTCGGCAGGGGCACTCCTTAATCCGCAGCGATGTGATCGAGCAGTTGGAACTGGCGGATCGCATTCGCGAAACCTTCTTCGATCAGCGCGGCAACCTGAGCGTGCAGTTCAGTATCGAGCCCTTGGGACTGAGTGCTAACCAGCGCACCAGCTTGCTGGATCTGGATGGCCAGCTGATTTCCTACACGCATGGGCCCACCCAGATTGTTGGCGTCGTCTGGCCCAATACATTGGGGCAGCAAGTGCGCAGCAACCTCACCTTGCTCCGGCAGAACGGCAATAGCAGTAGTTTGGAGTATCGCGGGCCTTGGTCGATGTTCCGCCTGCTCAGCCGAGGTTCGCTAAATGGCCGTACAGCCACCAGTGTGGACTTGAGCTTTAGAACGGGAGACGGCGTTATGCGTTATCGCCTGAACGCCGAAAAAGCATTCAACCCCATTACCCAGCAGCCCTTCAAAGGTTTCACGTTACCGCGAGGTTTGCTTGAGCAGTCAGCGTCAAGGGGGGGAGTGGCCGAAGTACCTACGGTCCTGTAGTGCTAGCCCACGCTTTACGGAGCGAGAGGAATTCGACAATAAGAACTAAAAAGGAATTGATCTTGGACATATTGATGGGTGTCGTAGCGGCCCTGTGCTGGGGCGCTACAGACTTTCTGGTCGGCCTGAACGCAAGGCTATTTGGTGTCCAGCGCTCGGTATTCTTCGGGCAATTGCTGGGCCTGAAGATTGCAGGCGTCTGTCTCGTTTTACTGGGCGCGGTGGTGCTGCACTTCGTAGCCTGAGTTAGCGCGAGCCAATGTATGCGAATGTCGTAGCTTCATCAGGCCCAAAAGCCAAACAGCACCAACGCCGCCACACCCAACCCAACCGCAATCGAACACCCACCCAACGACAGTGCCGCCCGGCCTTGCCGGTACCAACCGTCATGGCCCAGCTGCCGTGCTGGGGCCAGAAGGCTGCGCCAGCGCAGCTCCGTATCGTGAAACGCCTGCAAGTTAGCCTGGTCCGCATCCAGCCAACGGCGAAAGTCGATTCGCTCGCAGGCGGTCACCTGGGGGCTCTGCAACCGCACATACCATTGCCCGGCAACACTCGCCAACACATCGCGGCGGGAGCGGCCTGCTTGCAGTGCCTGGTCCATATGCCGCTCGATGCTTGCCAAGGGCAAATCGAGCCGGGCAGCAATGCTGGCAAAGTCGAGTTGGTCGAGGCGGTTGAGCAGGAACACTTGCTGGACACGGCGAGGTAGCCGCTTCAAGCCGTGCAACAGTTCATTGTCGGCATCGGGCGCGTCGGCAGGGGATTCGTGCTCAAGGGGCAGCAGCAGACGGGTCATGGACAGCTCCTTGCTCAAAGGGGAGGGATGGGGGCATCTTCCTTGATGCGTAATCAGCGTAGTGGAAACGAGATTGATTCTCAAGTGCTGATTCCGCAAAGTTTTGTAATGAGCGTTCACGGTCTGACACACTTTTGCTATCATGCCGGCCATTCACGATCTTCATTAGCCTGAAGAGCCAAAAAAAAGACCCGGCAAAAAGCCGGGTCAAAAACCGTGATTAGCCTGATGAGGAGATAATCTGAGAGCGACCTAAGCTCCAGGTTATCCAGCAGATCTCGCGATCAGCTGAGTGCAATAATAATCGTTATCATTTGCCAGTCAAATGATATTTCGCTAATTCGGTAAAAAAGTTTTACCGATGCGCTTCCTTGTCCCGGCAATCGGGGCCATTGCCGTTACCCGGCCATCACGTCTCTCCCTTCCTTTTTACCTACAGACCCGTCTGCACGGTGCGTTTGTGCTCCAGCAGTGCGCGTGCCATGTCCATCATGTGCATCAAGGCGAAGGTCAGCTCGCGCTGCGTGCCATGCTGGTGCACGGCGGTTTCTTGTGCGGTGGCGGCGGCGCAGCGGAGCAGGGCGATGGCGTGCTCCTGGGCTTGGTCACCGGTTACGCCTTCGTGCAGGGTCCAGATTTTGTTCTCGATGGTGGGGCGTGGCGGGTTGGGGTTGAGGTAGTAGTCGAGGGCGCGGCGGGCCGCTTCGCTGTCGAGATCTGTTTCTTCGTTTTTCGGTGGTTTCATCCTGATACCTGCAAATGCCAATAGGGAAAAGGTTCAGGTCGATACTAATACCTTAAGTATTTTCATGCTTTCTGATAAATAATACAGGATGTTTATTGAGCGCTTGAAGGCAGTCCGTATCGTGCCAGCGATGAATATGGATAAATGGATTGCCCTCGTCCGTGACCGGATGGAGGAGCTTGGGCTCACCCAAGAGCAGCTGGCCGAACGCGTTGGCGTGTCTCAAGGCAGCGTGGGGCATTGGGTGAACAAAAGGCGCCAGCCGAAGATCGAGTCGATGAACCGCACGTTCGTCGAGATTGGCATGCCCCACTACAACGTCAGCTTGCAACTGCGCATTCTGGGCCAGGTAGGCGAGGACCGCGGCGGCTATGACATGGATGACACCGACGATGACCTGGACCTCATGCAGTACATCGTGTGCTTCCGCTACCCGGTGCTGGGCTGGGATGAGCTAGAGGGGGCAGAGGCGAGCGTATTCGAGCAGACGGACTACCTGGCCAAGGGCAAGGCGTTCTGGCTGACCGTTGAGAATGAAGCGATGAGCGCCGCCAGTGGCCGCAGTGTGCCGCAGGGGATGCGGATGCTGGTAGACCCTGGGGTGGAAGTTGAGCCGGGGCGTTTGGTTATCGCTCGGCAGCCGGGCAAACCGGCGATTTTCCGTGAGCTGGCTGAGGAAGGTGGGCAGCGGTATCTGAAGGCCTTGAACAGCAATTACCCGACGCTATTGTGCGAAGACGGCTGTGAGTTTTTGGGGGTGGTTGTGCGGGTGCATGGCACTTTCTAGAGAGAACCCAGCCTGCGCGTGCCAATCGCCGGCAAGCCAGCTCCCACAGGTTTGGCGTTGCTCTGAAAGCCCGCGTCATCCCTGTGGGGGCCGGCTTGCCGGCTCCGGTTAACTTACTCCACCAGTTCGACCAGCACGGTCCCTTCGCTGACCATATCCCCTTCCTGGCAGAACAGCGCCTTCACCGTGCCAGCATGCGGCGCACGAATGCTGTGCTCCATCTTCATGGCCTCCAGCACCACTAGCGCTGTGCCGGCTTCTACCACCTGGCCCAGCTCGACCAGTACCCGCACGATGCTGCCGTTCATGGGCGCGCCCAGGCCGCCTTGGTGGCTGTGGCTGGCCTCGGCTTCGGCGATGGGGTCGAAGGCTTCGATGGCATGCATTTCACCTTCCCAGCGCAGGTACAACGTGCCACCGCGGCGTATCGCCAAGTGCTGGCGGCGCACGCCTGCCTGGTCGTGCACCAGTTGCTCGCCGTTAAGTTGCCAGGTGGATGCCGCGCTACGTTCCAGCGCCACCGCCTGGTCTTGCCCGGCGCCGGTCAGGTGCAGGCTGCTGCGCGCGGGCAAGCCCAGGCGCAGGCCATTGCGTTCAGCCCACGGCGAGCGGCTGTCGTCATCCCGTTGCTGGCCCGCCTGGCCCTGCAGCCAGGCTTCTGCGGCGGCTTCCCAGAAGGGCGCCGGCAGCGCTTGGGGGGCGGGCAGCAGAACATCCTGGTGACGTGGGATAAACCCGGTGTCGAGCTCGGCGTCGGCAAACGCTGGGTGCGCGAGGATGCGCCGCAGGAAGGCGATGTTGGTCTTCAGCCCGCCGATGGCAAACTCATCGAGCATCGCCAGCAGGCGCAGGCGTGCCTGCTCACGGTCTTCACCCCAGGCAATCAGCTTGCCCAGCATGGGGTCGTAGAACGGCGACACCACGTCCCCCTCGCTGACCCCGCTGTCGACCCGGCGCCCTTCGCCCGGCGCCGACTCGCGGTACAGCGTGAGCGTGCCAGTGGCCGGCAGAAATTCGTTGGCCGGGTCCTCGGCATACAGGCGCACCTCGATGGCGTGGCCAATCAGCGGTACCTGGTCCTGCGTGATTGGCAACGCCTCGCCACAGGCCACGCGGATCTGCCAGGCCACCAGGTCGAGGCCGGTGATGGCTTCGGTGACCGGGTGCTCGACCTGCAGGCGGGTGTTCATCTCCATGAAGAAGAACTCGCCACGGGCATCGAGCAGGAATTCCACCGTACCTGCACCCACATAGCCGATGGCCTGGGCGGCGCGCACTGCGGCCTCGCCCATGGCCCGGCGCAGCTCGGGCGACAGGCCGGGGGCGGGGGCTTCTTCAACCACCTTCTGGTGGCGGCGCTGGATCGAGCAGTCACGTTCGTTGAGGTACAGGCAGTGGCCGTGCTGGTCGGCGAACACTTGGATTTCTACGTGGCGGGGCTTGAGTACGTACTTTTCAACCAGCATGCGGGCATCGCCGAACGACGATTGCGCCTCACGCTGCGCCGAGGCCAGGGCGTCGGCCAGTTGGCTTTCGTCCTCGACCACTTTCATGCCCTTGCCACCACCACCGGCGCTGGCCTTCAGCAGTACCGGGTAGCCGATGCGTTCAGCGGCGGCGCGGAAGGTTTCCAAATCTTGAGCTTCGCCATGGTAGCCCGGTACTAGCGGCACGCCGGCGGCTTCCATCAGTGCTTTGGCCGCTGACTTGCTGCCCATCGCGTCGATGGCGCTGGCCGGTGGGCCGAGGAAGATCAGCCCGGCTTGTTCGATGGCGCGGGCAAAGCCTGCGTTTTCTGAAAGAAAGCCATAGCCCGGGTGGATGGCCTGCGCGCCGCTGGCTTTGGCGGCGGCCAGCAGTTTGTCGACCTGCAGGTAGCTTTCGGCGGCCTTGGTGCCGCCGAGGTCGACGCGGATATCGGCTTCGCGGCTGTGCCGGGCGTCACGGTCGGTGGCGCTGTGCACGGCGACGGTGGTCAGGCCCATGGCCTTGGCGGTGCGCATCACCCGGCAGGCGATTTCACCGCGGTTGGCGACCAGCAGGGTGGTCAACGGGGTGCGGCTCATGGGCGCGGCTCCTTGTTGTCGTCGGTTTGCCAGGCAGGGCGGCGCTTTTCGAGGAAGGCGCGCAGGCCCTCCTGGCCTTCGGCGCTGACGCGGATGCGGGCGATGGTGTTTTCGCAGTAGCGGCGCAGGGCAGGGCTGAGCTCGCCATCGTCGACCTCGCGCAGCAGGTCTTTGCTGGCGCGCAGGGCTTGCGGGCTGTTGAGCAGCAGGTTGGCGACCCAGGCCTCGACGTGGGCATCTAGCTCGTGGGCGGGGTACACCTCGGCCAGCAGGCCCAGTTCACGGGCACGCACGCCGCTGAAGCGCTCGGCGGTGAGGGCGTAGCGGCGGGTAGCGCGTTCGCCGATGGCCTTGACCACGAATGGGCTGATCACGGCCGGGGCCAGGCCGATGCGCACTTCCGACAGGCACAGTTGGGCGTCTTCGGCGCCGATGGCCATGTCGCAGCAACTGATCAGGCCCAGGGCACCGCCAAAGGCCGCGCCTTGCACCACGGCCAGGGTCGGCGCCTTGAGCCGGTGCAGGGCGTACATCAGCTCGCCGAGCTCGTGGGCGTCATCGAGGTTGGTGTTGAAGTCCAATTGCGCAGACTGCTGCATCCAGGCCAGGTCGGCGCCGGCGCTGAAGTGCCGGCCACGGCCACGCAGCAGCAGAAAACGCAGGCTGCTGTCTTCGGCGATCTGGCCGAGGGCGACGATCAGTTCGCGGATCATCTGTGCGTTGAAGGCGTTGTTCTTGTCTTCGCGGCTGAGCCACAGGGTGGCGAAGCCGCGAGGGTCCTTGACCACTTCTAGGGTGCTGGAATCGCTCATGGGTCACATCCGGAAAATGCCGAAGCGGCTCTGTTCTATCGGGGCGTTCAGCGCGGCAGACAACGCCAGGCCGAGCACGTCGCGGGTTTGCGCCGGGTCGATAACGCCGTCGTCCCACAGCCGGGCGCTGGAGTAGTAGGGGTGGCCCTGGTGTTCGTACTGGTCGAGGATCGGCTGCTTGAGCTTGGCTTCGTCTTCGGCGCTGAACGGCTGGCCGCTGCGCTCGCTTTGTTCGCGCTTGACCTGGGCCAGCACGCCAGCGGCCTGCTCGGCACCCATCACGCCGATGCGTGCGTTGGGCCACATCCACAGGAAGCGGGGGTCGTAGGCGCGGCCGCACATGCCATAGTTGCCGGCACCAAAACTGCCACCGATGATCACGGTGAACTTTGGCACCTGGGCACAGGCCACTGCGGTTACCAGCTTGGCGCCGTGCTTGGCGATGCCGCCTTCTTCGTACTTTTTGCCGACCATGAAGCCGGTGATGTTCTGCAGGAACAGCAGCGGGATGCCGCGCTGGCAAGCCAGCTCGATGAAGTGCGCGCCTTTTTGCGCGGCTTCGGCAAACAGAATGCCGTTGTTGGCCAGGATCGCGATTGGGTAGCCGTGCAGGTGGGCGAAGCCGCACACCAAGGTGGTGCCGAACAGTGCCTTGAACTCGTCGAACACCGAGCCATCAACCAGGCGGGCGATGACCTCGCGCACATCGAACGGTTGCTTGGCGTCGGCCGGCACCACGCCGTACAACTCATCGGCAGCGTACAGCGGGGCGATGGGCGCCTGGCACTGCAGTTTGCCCAGCTTGTGCCAGTTGAGGTTGGCCACGCTGCGCCGGGCCAGGGCCAGGGCATGTTCGTCATTGTCGGCGTAGTGGTCGGCCACGCCGCTGATGCGGCAGTGCACGTCGGCGCCGCCGAGGTCTTCGGCACTCACCACTTCACCGGTCGCGGCCTTCACCAGCGGCGGGCCAGCCAGGAAGATAGTGGCCTGCTGGCGCACCATGATCGCTTCGTCGGCCATGGCGGGCACATAGGCGCCACCGGCGGTGCACGAGCCCATGACCACGGCGAGCTGCGGGATGCCCAGCGCGCTCATGTTGGCCTGGTTGAAGAAAATGCGCCCGAAGTGCTCGCGGTCGGGGAACACTTCATCCTGGCGGGGCAGGTTGGCGCCGCCGGAGTCCACCAGGTAGATGCACGGCAGGCGGTTCTGCAAGGCGATGGTCTGCGCGCGCAGGTGCTTTTTGACGGTCAGCGGGTAGTACGAGCCGCCTTTGACCGTGGCGTCGTTGGCCACGATCATGCACTCCACGCCTTCTACCCGGCCAATGCCAGCAATCACGCCGGCGGCCGGCACGTCTTCGCCATACACCTCGTGGGCCGCCAGCTGGCCGATTTCGAGGAAGGGGGAGCCTGCGTCCAGAAGGCGGTCGATGCGTTCACGTGGCAGCAGTTTGCCGCGTGAGGTGTGCCTATCCTGGGCCTTGGGGCCGCCGCCCTGCGCAATGTGCGCGAGCAGGCCACGCAGGGCCTGAACCTGTTCGAGCATGGCCGCGCTGTTGCCGGCGAATTCCGCCGAACGCGGGTTGATCTGGGTATGCAAGGTAGCCATGTGCGCCCGTCCCTTGTGCTCAGCGGGTTTCGTTGAACAATTCGCGGCCGATCAACATCCGGCGGATTTCGCTGGTGCCAGCGCCGATTTCGTACAGTTTGGCGTCGCGCAGCAGGCGGCCGGCCGGGAACTCGTTGATGTAGCCGTTGCCGCCCAGAATCTGGATCGCTTCCAGGGCCATTTGCGTGGCGCGTTCGGCGGTGTACAGGATGACCCCGGCGGCGTCCTTGCGGGTGGTTTCGCCGCGGTCGCAGGCCTGGGCCACGGCGTACAAGTAGGCGCGGCTGGCGTTGAGCTGGGTGTACATGTCGGCGATCTTGCCTTGGATCAGCTGGAACTCGCCGATGCTTTGGCCAAACTGCTTGCGGTCATGGATGTAGGGCACCACCAGGTCCATGCAGCTTTGCATGATGCCGGTCGGGCCGCCGGACAGCACCACGCGTTCGTAGTCCAGGCCGCTCATCAGCACGCGCACGCCGCCGTTGAGCTGGCCGAGGATGTTTTCCTCCGGTACTTCGACGTCATCGAAGAACAGCTCGCAGGTGTTCGAGCCGCGCATGCCCAGCTTGTCGAACTTGTTGCTGCGGCTGAAGCCTTTCCAGTCGCGTTCGACGATGAACGCGGTAATGCCGTGTGCGCCCTTGTCCAGGTCGGTCTTGGCGTAGATCACGTAGGTGTTGGCGTCGGGGCCGTTGGTGATCCAGGTCTTGCTGCCGTTGAGCACGTAGCGGTCGCCGCGTTTTTCGGCGCGCAGCTTCATCGACACCACGTCGGAGCCGGCGTTAGGTTCGCTCATGGCCAGGGCGCCGATGTGCTCGCCGCTGATCAGCTTAGGCAGGTACTTGAGCTTTTGCTCATGGGTGCCGTTGCGGTTGATCTGGTTGACGCAGAGGTTGGAGTGGGCGCCGTAGGACAAGGCGACCGAGGCCGAGGCGCGGCTGATTTCTTCCATCGACACCACATGGGCCAGGTAGCCCAGGCCGGCGCCGCCGTACTCTTCCGACACGGTGATGCCCAGCAGGCCCATGTCACCGAATTTACGCCACATGTCGGCGGGGAACAGGTTGTCATGGTCGATCTGCGCGGCGCGCGGCGCCAGTTCGGCGGCGACGAAGGTGCTGACCTGGTCGCGGAGCATGTCGATGGTTTCGCCGAGGGCGAAGTTCAGGGAGGGGTAATGCATGCGGGGCACCTTCTTGTTCTTGAAATTGGGTAACACCGTAGCTCATGGACTTTTCATCGTCCCCTGTGGGAGCGGGCTTGCCCCGTGAATGCGTCAGCAGGGCCACCGTCATTGCCTGGATGATCGCTTTCGCGGGGCAAGCCCGCTCCCACAGAGTTCGGCTTAGGTCGATAGATGCGGTGTCGTTCATCACCTTTACGTTAACGTAAACCTGCCTTCAGTCAGTGTCAATCGCCTCATCACCTTTACGTAAACGTAAATCTGCGCCAGAGTATCTCCCGCTTGCTTCAGTCGTGCCCAGAACAACCACAAGAAGGGACACCCATGAGTCAAACGAGTTATACCCGCGGTCGCCAGGACCGGCCCTTGCTGACCCAGACCATCGGCCAGGCCTTCGATGCCACCGTGGCCCGCTGCGCCGATGGCGAAGCGTTGGTGGCGCGCCACCAGGGCCTGCGTTACAGCTGGCGGCAGTTGGCCGAACAGGTCGATGTGCACGCCCGCGCCTTGATGGCCCTGGGCGTGAACACCGGCGACCGCGTGGGCATCTGGTCGCCCAACTGCGCCCAATGGTGCATCCTGCAACTGGCCAGCGCCAAGGTTGGCGCGATCCTGGTCAACATCAACCCGGCGTATCGCGTCGGCGAGCTGGAATACGTGCTGCGCCAGTCCGGCTGCCGCTGGCTGGTGTGCGCCGATGCCTTCAAAACGTCGGATTACCACGTCATGGTCCATGGCCTGGTGCCGGAGCTTGCCAGCGTTGCCCCCGGCGAATTGGCCAGTGAACGCCTGCCCGAGCTGCGCGGGGTGATCAGCCTGGCTGCCCAACCGCCGCAGGGCTTCTTGCCGTGGCAAGCGCTGGCCGAGCGGGCAGGGCAGACCACGCTCGAGGCCTTCACGGCCCGCCAGCAGAGCCTGCAGTTCGACCAACCGGTGAACATCCAGTACACCTCCGGCACCACCGGCGCGCCCAAGGGCGCCACGCTCAGCCACTACAACATCCTCAACAATGGCTTGATGGTCGGCGAAAGCCTGGGCCTGACCTCGGCCGACCGCATGGTGATCCCGGTGCCGCTGTACCACTGCTTCGGCATGGTCATGGCCAACCTCGGCTGCATCACCCACGGCAGCACCATGGTCTACCCCAACGACGCCTTCGACGCCGAGCTCACCTTGCGCGCCGTGGCCGAAGAACGCGCCAGCATCCTGTATGGCGTGCCCACCATGTTCATCGCCATGCTCGACCATCCGGCCCGCCAGGCCATGGACCTCTCGAGCCTGCGCAGCGGCATCATGGCCGGCGCCACCTGCCCGATCGAAGTGATGCGCCGGGTTATCGACCAGATGCACATGGCCGAAGTGCAAATTGCCTATGGCATGACCGAGACCAGCCCGGTGTCCCTGCAAACCGGCCCGGACGACGAGCTTGAGCTGCGCGTGACCACGGTCGGGCGCACCCAGCCGCAGCTGGAAAACAAGCTGGTGGACGCCGACGGCTGCATGGTTGCCAGGGGCGAAATCGGCGAGCTGTGCACGCGGGGCTACAGCGTGATGCTCGGGTATTGGGACAACCCACAGGCCACGACGGATGCCATCGACCCAGCCGGCTGGATGCATTCGGGCGACTTGGCGGTCATGGACGAACAGGGGTATGTGCGCATTGTCGGGCGCAACAAGGACATGATCATCCGCGGCGGCGAGAACATTTACCCGCGCGAGCTGGAGGAGTTTTTCTACACCCATCCGGCAATCGCGGATGCCCAAGTGATCGGCATCCCGTGCAACCGTTACGGCGAAGAAATCGTGGCCTGGATCAAACTGCACCCCGGGCACAGCGCCACGGTCGATGAACTGCAGGGCTGGTGCAAGGCACGCATCGCGCACTACAAGGTGCCGCGGCATTTCCGCTTTGTTGACGAGTTCCCGATGACGGTGACGGGGAAGGTGCAGAAGTTCAGGATGCGGGAGATCAGTGTGGCGGAATTGATGGCTGCTACTGTCGATTGATAGGCCGGCTGTGTCAGCGAAACCTTATCGCCTCGTCAAGCGCTTCGGCCAGTTCGGCTAGCGTGCGGTAATCGCGATCCAGGACAATACCGTGGCATATCTCCAGCCACATTAACGCGAACTCGCATTTGTCCTTGTCCAGGTACGCGAGACGAGTGCCCGTATCAGGGTCGACCACGCCGGCATTCTGGAAGCAGTCGATTACATGCCGTTCGAACGCGTCTCGTCGCCACTTGGCAAGGATGTCCACAATGATGAGTTCTCCTGCCCGCAATAAGGAGAACTCATCTTCAGCACAACCGGCAGGCACCGCTACTGGCAAAAATATCAGTAGCGGTGGTCTACCCTTAAGCCTTCACCGGTGGTTCCTGGCTCGGCGGGTCGCCCACCGTCGGCGGCACGGTTGGCTTGATCGGCAGCTCTTCCGGGTCCTCCTCAGGCACGGGTGGCGGCAAGCTGGGGTCGTCGATGTTCGGATCGGGGGTTTCCGGTGGAATGGGAATGTTCATGGCCTGACCTCGCGTGGGTGAATGAAGAGGTGCTGCAGGCTCTGACTGTCAGGGGCTGCCGTTCGCTCAATTTATTTGAACCCCTACGCCCGCGCCCGGCTCTGAACCCTTACCGCCACCAGCCTAAGGGAGCAAGGTCCGATGTCACGAAACGAGCCCTTCGAAAGCGTGCCCATGGCGAACGATCACCCAGACCAGGCCATCAGCCTGGCCCAGGCGCTGCTGGCGCCGCGCATCGTGATCGAAAGCACGCAACCTGCGCTCGACGGCGGCATGTTCGCCACCAAGGCCATCAGCGGCCAGGCGGTCGCGGTCAGCAGCAAGGTGTACAGCGACGGCCATGACCGCCTCGCTGTGATGCTCAACTGGCGCCAGGCCCACAGCCGACGCTGGCACTGCGTGCCTATGCATTCGCCCGGCAATGACCTGTGGCTGGGCGAGTTCACCCCAACTGAGCTGGGCCCGCACCTGTTTAGTATCGAGGCCTGGATCGACCCGTTCGCCACTTATTGCCACGACCTGGAGAAGAAGTACCACGCTGGCGTCGAGGTCAAGCTGGAGCTTGAGGAAGGCCGTCTTCTGCTGGGCAAAGGCGCAGAACGCAGCGAGGGCTTCTTGCGTGAACAGATCGTAGCCTTGCAGGCGCGGCTGCCGACACTGCCTGAGGATGACCAGGTGGCGCTGTTGCTGGGCCCCGAAGCCACACGGCTGATGACCGAAGCCGAGCACCGCAGCTACCTTACACGCAGCAGCGAGTTCCCCGTCGACGTCGACCGCCCGGCGGCGCAGTTCGCCAGCTGGTATGAATTGTTCCCGCGGTCGATCACCGACAGCCCCGAGCGCCATGGCACCTTCAACGACGTGCACGAACGCCTGCCGATGATCCGCGACATGGGCTTTGACGTGCTGTACTTCCCGCCCATTCACCCGATTGGCAAAAAACACCGCAAGGGCCGCAACAATGCCTTGCAGGCAGCGCCCAATGACCCAGGCAGCCCTTACGCCATCGGCAGCCCCGAAGGCGGCCACGACGCCATTCACCCGGAACTGGGCACCCGTGAAGACTTCCGTCGCCTGGTGGTCGCCGCCGCCGAGCATGGCCTGGAAATCGCCCTGGACTTCGCCATCCAGTGCTCGCAAGACCACCCTTGGCTCAAGGAGCACCCCGGCTGGTTCAGTTGGCGCCCCGACGGCACCATCCGCTATGCGGAAAACCCGCCGAAAAAGTACCAGGACATCGTCAACGTCGACTTCTATGCCCCAGAGGCCGTGCCTTCGCTGTGGTTGGCGCTGCGCGACGTGGTGGTTGGTTGGGTCGAGGAGGGCGTGAAGACCTTCCGCGTCGACAACCCGCACACCAAACCGTTGCCGTTCTGGCAATGGTTGATCGCCAATGTGCGCAGCCAGCACCCGGACGTGATCTTCCTGGCCGAGGCCTTCACCAAGCCGGCGATGATGGCGCGCCTAGGCAAGGTTGGTTACACCCAGAGCTACACCTATTTCACATGGCGCAACAGCAAGCAGGAGCTGCGCGAGTTTTACGAAGAGCTCAACCAGCCGCCGTGGAGCCTGTGCTACCGGCCCAACTACTTCGTCAACACGCCAGATATCAACCCGTTTTTCCTGCACACCTCTGGGCGGGCGGGTTTTCTTATTCGCGCGGCCTTGGCGACCATGGGCTCGGGGTTGTGGGGTATGTATTCGGGCTTCGAGCTGTGCGAAGCCACGCCGCTGCCCGGCAAAGAGGAATACCTGGACTCGGAGAAGTACGAAATCCGCCCGCGTGATTTCACCCAACCCGGCAACATCATTGCCGAAATCGCCCAGCTCAACCGCATCCGCCGGCAGAACCGTGCCTTGCAGACTCACCTTGGGGTGGCGTTTTTCAATTGCTGGAACGACAACATCCTGTACTTCGCCAAGCGTACGCCCGAGCGCGACAACTTCATTTTGGTGGCGATCAGCCTCGACCCGCACAACGCCCAGGAAGCCAGCTTCGAGCTGCCGCTGTGGGAGTTGGGCCTGGACGACAACGCCGACACTGTTGGCGAAGACCTGATGAACGGCCACCGCTGGACCTGGCATGGCAAGACCCAATGGATGCGCATCGAGCCCTGGCATCAGCCGTTTGGTATCTGGCGAATTGAAAAGGCCAGTTAGGCCTTCAAACCGGGGGCCGCTGTGCGGCCCATCGCCGGCAAGCCGGCGATGGGCTGCGCAGCAGCCCTAAAACCAGGTAGCGCGCATCCGCAGAACTGAAAGGAGTCACCCATGGCCAAGCGTTCCCGACCAGCAGCCTTTATCGATGACCCGCTGTGGTACAAGGACGCGGTGATTTATCAGCTGCACATCAAGTCGTTCTTCGATGCCAACAACGACGGCATCGGCGATTTCGCCGGGTTAATCAGCAAGCTCGACTACATCGCCGAACTGGGCGTCAACACCCTCTGGCTGCTGCCGTTCTACCCCTCGCCACGGCGCGATGACGGCTACGACATCGCCGAATACAAAGCCGTGCACCCCGACTACGGCAGCATGGCCGATGCCCGGCGCTTCATCGCCGAGGCGCACAAGCGCGGCCTGCGGGTGATCACCGAACTGGTCATCAACCACACCTCCGACCAGCACCCGTGGTTCCAGCGCGCCCGCCTGGCCAAGCGGGGCAGCAAGGCACGCGACTTCTACGTGTGGTCGGATGACGACCAGAAGTACGACGGCACGCGCATCATCTTCCTCGACACCGAGAAGTCCAACTGGACGTGGGACCCAGTCGCCGGCCAGTATTTCTGGCACCGCTTCTATTCGCACCAGCCAGACCTGAACTTCGACAACCCGCAGGTGCTCAAGGCGGTGATCGGGGTGATGCGCTTCTGGCTCGACCTGGGCGTCGACGGCCTGCGCCTGGACGCCATCCCCTACCTGATCGAGCGCGACGGCACCAACAACGAAAACCTCCCCGAGACCCACCGGGTGCTCAAGGCGATCCGTGCCGAGATCGACGCCAACTACCCCGACCGCATGCTGCTGGCCGAAGCCAATCAATGGCCCGAAGACACCCGCCCTTACTTTGGCGAGGGCGATGGCGACGAGTGCCACATGGCCTTCCACTTCCCGCTGATGCCGCGCATGTACATGGCCCTGGCCATGGAGGACCGCTTCCCGATCACCGACATCCTGCGCCAAACCCCGGAAATCCCCGCCAACAGCCAGTGGGCGATTTTCCTGCGCAACCACGATGAGCTGACCTTGGAGATGGTCACCGACCGCGAACGCGACTACCTGTGGAACTACTACGCCGAAGACCGCCGCGCCCGCATCAACCTTGGCATCCGCCGCCGCCTGGCGCCGCTGTTGCAACGTGACCGACGGCGCATCGAACTGCTGACCAGCCTGCTGCTGTCGATGCCCGGCACACCGACCTTGTACTACGGCGATGAACTGGGCATGGGCGATAACATCTACCTGGGCGACCGCGACGGCGTGCGCACCCCCATGCAATGGTCGCCGGACCGCAATGGCGGGTTCTCTCGCGCCGACCCGCAGCGCCTGGTGCTGCCACCGATCATGGACCCGCTGTACGGCTACCAGACGGTCAACGTCGAGGCCCAGTCCCACGACCCGCATTCGTTGCTCAACTGGAACCGCCGCCTGCTGGCGGTGCGCAACCAGCAGAAGGCGTTTGGCCGTGGCAGCATCCGCATGCTCACACCGAGCAACCGGCGCATCCTCGCGTACATCCGCGAGTACACCGACCAAGAGGGCAACAGCGAAGTGATTCTTTGCGTGGCCAACGTGTCCCGCGCCGCCCAGGCCGCGGAACTCGAGCTGTCGCAATACGCCGATAAAGTACCGGTGGAGATGCTGGGCGGCAGCGCCTTTCCCCCGATCGGCCAGCTGCCGTTTTTGCTGACATTGCCGCCCTATGCTTTTTACTGGTTCCTGCTGGCATCGCATGACCGCATGCCCAGCTGGCATATCCAGGCCACCGAGGGGTTACCCGAATTGACCACACTGGTGCTGCGCAAGCGCCTGGAAGAGCTGCTCGAGGCGCCTTCCAGCGAGATGTTGGAAAGCTCGATCCTGCCGCAATACCTGCCCAAACGGCGCTGGTTCGCCGGCAAGGAAGGGCCGATCGACCAGGTTCGCCTGCGTTATGGCGTGCGTTTTGGCACGGCCACCACGCCGGTATTGCTCGGCGAACTGGAAGTGCTCAGCGATGGCGTTGCCAACCACTATCAACTGCCGTTCGGCCTGTTGCCCGAAGAGCAGATCAACAGCGCCTTGCCCCAGCAGTTGGCATTGTCGCGCGTGCGCCGTGGCCGACAGGTTGGTTTGATCACCGACGCCTTCGTCTTTGAGCCATTTATCCGCGCCGTGCTGCGGGCCTGCCAGGAACGCCACCGGCTGCCCTGCGGCAATGGCTTGGGCGAGCTGCGTTTCGAATGCACCGAACAGCTTGCCAAGCTGGGGCTCACCGAAGAGAGCCCTGTGCGCTACCTCAGCGCCGAGCAGTCCAACAGCTCGGTGGTGGTTGCCGATCGGGTGGTGCTCAAGCTGATCCGCCGGGTCAACCCAGGCATTCATCCAGAACTTGAGATGAGCGCCTACCTGACTGCGGCGGGCTTTACCAATATTTCGCCGTTGCTGGGGTGGGTCAGCCGCGTGGACGAGCACGCCACCCCGCACCTGTTGATGATCGCCCAGGGCTATCTGAGCAATCAGGGCGATGCCTGGGCCTGGACCCAGAACACCCTGGAACGGGCCATCCGCGACGAGATGGAACCGACCAGTTCTGCCAGCGAAGCCCACACCGATGCTTTGGCCGAACTCGATGGCTTTGCTGCCTTGTTGGGCCAGCGTCTGGGCGAGATGCACGTGTTGTTGGCAGCGCCAACCGAAGATGCGGCCTTTCAGCCGCGCACAAGCGATGCCCAGGACAGCGAGCGCTGGGGCACCCAGATCACTGCCGAGCTGACCCACGCCCTCGACCTGCTGGCCCAGCACCGCGACAGCCTGGACAGCGACAGCCAGGCGTTGGTCGACGACCTGCAGCAACAGCGCGACGGCCTGACCCAGCACATCGACAACCTCGCCCGGCAAGCCCAAGGCGGCCTGTTGATGCGCGTGCATGGCGACCTGCACCTGGGCCAGGTACTGGTGGTGCAGGGCGATGCTTACCTGATCGATTTCGAGGGCGAACCGGCGCGCCCATTGGAAGAACGCCGGGCGCGTCACAGCCCCTACAAAGATGTCAGCGGCGTGCTGCGATCCTTCGACTATGCTGCTGCGATGATTCTGCGCAACGCCTCTGCGGTGGACCTTTCCGACCCGGCGCGCAAGGCTCGGCAACGGGTTGCCAGGCACTACCTGCACCAATCCCGCCATGCGTTTGTCGAGGCTTATGGCTTGGCGACCGCTGCCATGCCCCACGCCTGGCAACAGGCCGAAGGCGAGCGCGCCGCGCTGGAATTGTTCTGCCTGGAAAAGGCCGCGTACGAAATTACATACGAAGCTGAAAATCGACCGAATTGGCTGGCCGTGCCTTTGCATGGCTTGCATGGACTGATCAGTACCTGGGGAGAGTCATAGATGAATGCAACCACGCGTGATACCGGCGGTCTTCGGCAACGGGACCTCGACGCCCTGGCCCGCGCCGAGCACGCCGATCCATTTGCGGTACTTGGCCCCCATGGCGACGGCGCCGGCGGGCAGTGGGTCCGCGCCTTCCTGCCCAATGCCCTGAATGCGCGCGTACTGTCGCGCCACGACGGCCGCGTGCTCGCCGAAATGGTGCAGGCCAGCTTGCCTGGGCTGTTTACCGCGCACCTTGATGACGCACAGCCCTACCTGTTGCAAATCGGCTGGGCCGGTGGTGAGCAGGTCACCGAAGACCCGTACAGCTTTGGCCCGCAGTTGGGTGATATGGACCTTTACCTGTTCGCCGAAGGCAACCACCGCGACCTGTCCGGGCGCTTTGGTGCCCAGCCGATGCAGGCCGATGGCATCGACGGCGTGTGCTTCTCGGTGTGGGCGCCGAATGCGCGGCGGGTGTCGGTGGTGGGTGACTTCAACAATTGGGACGGCCGCCGCCACCCGATGCGCCTGCGCCACAGCGCGGGGGTGTGGGAGCTGTTCGTGCCGCGGCTTGGTGTGGGTGAAACCTACAAGTTCGAGGTGTTGGGCAAAGAGGGCGTGCTGCCGCTGAAAGCCGACCCGCTGGCTCGCGCCACCGAGCTGCCGCCGAGCACCGCGTCGAAGGTCGCCGGTGCGCTCAGCCACCCCTGGCAAGACCACGACTGGATGGCGCAGCGTGCGCAACGTCACGCCTACAACGCGCCCCTGTCGATCTACGAATTGCATGTCGGCTCGTGGCAGTGCGAGCTGGATGACCTGGGCGAGGTGGCGCGTTACTACAACTGGCGCGAGCTGGCCGAGCGCCTGGTGCCCTATGTGCAGGCGCTGGGCTTTACCCACATCGAACTGATGCCGATCATGGAGCACCCGTTCGGCGGCTCCTGGGGCTATCAGCCCCTGTCGATGTTCGCGCCCACCTCACGCTACGGCAGTGCCGAAGACTTCGCCGCCTTCATCGATGCCTGCCACCAAGGCGGCATCGGCGTGATCCTCGACTGGGTACCGGCGCATTTCCCTACCGACGAGCACGGCCTGGCCCGCTTCGACGGCACGGCCCTGTACGAATACGAAAACCCCCTGGAGGGCTACCACCAGGACTGGAACACGCTGATCTACAACCTTGGGCGCAACGAGGTGCGGGGCTTCATGCTGGCCTCGGCATTGCTCTGGCTCAAGCAGTTCCACATCGACGGCCTGCGTGTCGATGCCGTGGCGTCGATGCTGTACCGCGACTACTCGCGCAAGGCCGGCGAATGGGTGCCCAACCGCCATGGTGGGCGCGAGAACCTAGAGGCCATCGATTTCATCCGCCACCTCAATGGAGTGGCGGCGCACGAAGCCCCTGGCGCGTTGATCATCGCCGAAGAATCCACCGCCTGGCCCGGCGTCAGCCAGCCGATCCAGCAGGGCGGCCTGGGCTTTGCCTACAAGTGGAACATGGGCTGGATGCACGACACCTTGCACTACATCCAGAACGACCCGATTCACCGCACTTATCATCACAACGAGATGAGTTTCGGGCTGATCTATGCCTATTCCGAGCACTTCATCCTGCCGATTTCCCACGATGAGGTGGTGCACGGCAAGCACTCGCTGATCGACAAGATGCCAGGCGACCGCTGGCAGAAGTTCGCCAACCTGCGTGCCTACCTCACGTTCATGTGGGCGCACCCAGGCAAGAAGCTGTTGTTCATGGGCTGTGAATTTGGCCAGTGGCGCGAGTGGAACCACGACAGCGAGCTGGACTGGTACCTGCTGCAGTACCCTGAGCACAAGGGCGTGCAGCGCCTGGTTGGCGACCTTAACCGCCTGTACCGCGAGGTGCCTGCGCTGCATGAGCAGGACTGCCAGCCCCAGGGCTTCCAGTGGCTGATCGGTGATGACGCGCAAAACAGTGTGTATGCCTGGCTGCGCTGGAGCAGCAATGGCGAGCCGTTGCTGGTGGTGGCCAACTTCACCCCGGTGCCGCGCGAGGGCTACCGCATTGGCGTGCCGTTTGGCGACCGTTGGGAAGAGCTGCTCAACAGCGATGCCGAACTGTATGCCGGGTCCAACGTGGGTAACCTGGGGGCGGTGGTAAGCGAAGCCGTCACCAGTCATGGGCAGCCGTTGTCGCTGGCGCTCAACCTGCCGCCGCTGGGCGTGTTGATCCTCAAGCCTGCCTGATAAGGTTTGCCTGATACGGCCTCTTCGCGGGTAAACCCGCTCCCACAGGTACTTCACTGCCCTCAGGACCAGTGATATACCTGTGGGAGCGGGTTTACCCGCGAAGAGGGCACCGCCGCATTAAGCCTTCACCACCGCATCCGCACCCCAAGGCTGCCGATCAGCCCATTGAGGTCGTTGTCATCCACATCGCTGCTGTAATCCGCACTCACGAACAGCGCCACATTCGGCGTCACTCGGGCCACCAGGCCCAACCCTAATTCCACAGTGGTCGAGTACCGCGAGCTGGAGATCTTGTCGACCTGGTCCAGCTTCACCTCTTCAGCATTGCTGAAGTCATACCAGACGTTGGTGCGTACATAGGGTTCGATGGGCATGCCGCGCACTTCGTAGCGCCCGGACAATTTGGCACCGACCCGGCCGCTCCAGCTGGGCTGGCTGTCGAACGCCTGCAGCGTCTCTTCCTGCACGCGGCTGCCGGGGAAAAACTGCTGGTTGATCAACTGCGCCTGTGGCTCGATCACCCAACCGCCGCCCAAGCCGATCGGGAAGCCGCCTTCCAGGGAGAAGGTCATGGCATGGCCGCTGTCGTCCAGGCGCTGGCCGCTTTCGCCACGGCCATTGATGTCGATGCGCGAACCCATGGCCACGGCATCCAGGTGCCAGCCCCGTTCATGGGTCATGCTCCAGTACACCCCCAGGCTCTCGCCACTCAGGTTCACCGCATTGCGCTGCTTGTCGCCCAGCAGCGGGCGAATACCGTTGAAGCTGCTTTGCAGGTTGTTGTGGCCGACAAAAATCCCCGCGCGGTGCACATTGCCTGCGCCGGTCTCGCGCAGGAACAGGTCTGGGCCAACCAGCAGTTGCTGGCTGGGGGCTTCGAGCTGGTCAGGCGGTTGTGCACCGCTGCGCGTGGCACTCGGGAAAAACTGCGACCACTGGCTGGCGACCAGGTCCGGTGCCGCCTGCCCGTGGCGTTCGGTCATTTTCTCCGAAAACGCGTTCAATGTGCCGAGGCTCACGCCGCTGGCGCTGACCGGGTCGAGCGATAGCTGCGGCATCGCCGGTTGTTGTAGGAAGCTGGGAGAGGTCGGGTCGTCCTGCAGTTCGAACGCGAAAGTTTCCACTGGGGTTGCCAGAAGCAGCGACGTGGAAACCGCGTAGAAAATGCTGTCGAAGCACAATGGATTCGAGGTTCTTTTCATGGCGGATCTCCGTTTATTTTTGTGGTACAGCCCAAGGACCTGGCCTGTTGTCACGAGCTGTACGGCAAAAACAGTGGGCGACCCAAACCAGCACGCCTGCTTTTGCAAACGCGCACGAAGGCGCGAGCTAGAGGCCCGGCGCGAGATCTTTACGACTAGATAATGTTCAGCTAAGGAGAGGGAGCGGCTTGCGTCAAGAAAGCGTGAAGGTTGTGTTCATTGCACATGATTTGGTTCAAGTGGCTGATTTGTTGAGTTAAATGGTCGGGTATAGCAAGGTTCGCTATTTGCGGATGCCTGGCTATGAAGAATGATTGCTACAGCTTGACCTCGACCGACAGCGGCAGATGGTCGGAGAGGTGCGTCCAAGGTTTATGCCCCATAATCTGCGGCGCATGGCTTTGCGCATTGCGCAGGTAGATGCGGTCCAGGCGCAGCAGCGGCATACGCGCCGGGTAGGTACGTGCGAGGTGGCCGTGGTGGCGTTCGAACGCTTCGTGCAGGTCGTTGCGCAGGCCCAGGGTGCGATTGCCGCGCAGCTTCCAGTCGTTGAAGTCGCCAGCGATGATAACGGGTGCACCTTCGGGCAGAGACTCGAGCAGCCTGCGCAGCAACTGCAGTTGCTGTTGGCGATGGCTCTCCAGCAGCGACAAGTGCACGCAGATGGCATGCACCTGATGCGGGCCAGGCACATCGAGCACGCAATGCAGCAAGCCGCGGCGCTCGGGGCCGGTGATCGACACGTCGAGGTTGCGGTGTTCGATGATCGGGTATTTCGACAGCAGGGCGTTGCCGTGGTGGCCGTCGGGGTATACGGCATTGCGGCCGTAGGCGAAGTCGCTCCACATGCTGTCAGCGAGAAATTCGTACTGGGACGTCTGCGGCCAGCCGGGGTAGCGCGCGGCATGGCGATCGTGGCTGCCGAGCACCTCCTGCAAGAACACGATGTCGGCCTGGGTACTGCGCACCGCTTCGCGCAGTTCCGGCAGGATAAAGCGCCGGTTGAAGGCCGTGAAGCCCTTGTGGGTGTTGACCGTCAGCACCCGCAGCCGGTGCACGGCTGGGGCCTGGTCAACAGTGGCGAAACCTGGGTTGCTGGCTTCGAGCTTCAAAGGGGCTCCCACAAGGTCATCATCGGGGCGGTTTAATGCTAGGACCTGCCTGGGGTAGGTGGGTTCACTCTTCCTCGTGCTGCAACACCATCAACAACATCGAGCGCCCCTTCACCTCGAAGGTACTGTCGAACTGCAAGTGCTGGCCCTTGCGCAGTTCTGGCCGATCCGTGTCGACCAGGCAGCTCCAGTAGTCCCCTTCGGGCACCGCCGGCAGCTGGAACGGCACGGTGTCGTGGTGGGCATTGACGATCAGCAGCACCGTCGCCTCTGCGCCAGGCCGGGCGATGCCGCTGACCTGTGCACGCCCGTCGATCAACATGCCCAGGCAGCGGCCATGGGGGTCTTCCCACTGCTCGACGCTCATCTCGCTGCCATCCGGCGCCAGCCAGGTGACATCCTTGACCCCGATTGCCTCGTTGTAGTCGCCGACCAAAAAGCGTGATCGGCGCAGCACCGGGTAGGCCAGGCGCAGCCGGGTCAGGCGCTTGACGAAGGCCAGCAGCGCGGTGCCGTCTTCGTCCAGGTCCCAGTTGACCCATCCGATCTCGCTGTCCTGGCAATAGGCGTTGTTGTTGCCATGCTGGGTGCGGCTGAACTCGTCGCCAGCGACAATCATCGGCGTGCCCTGGGCGAACAGCAGGGTGGCGAAGAAGTTGCGCATCTGGCGCATGCGCAGGGCGTTGATTTCAGGGTCTTCGGTAGGCCCTTCGGCGCCGCAGTTCCAGGACAGGTTGTTGTCGGTGCCGTCCTGGTTATTCTCGTCGTTGTCCTCGTTGTGCTTGCCGTTGTACGACACCAGGTCGCGCAACGTGAAGCCATCGTGGGCGGTGACGAAGTTGACCGAGGCATAGGGGCGCCGGCCACGGTTGTTGAACATGTCCCCTGACGCGGTCATGCGCGAGGCGAAGTCGGCCAACTGGCCTTCGTCACCTTTCCAGAACGCCCGCACGGTGTCGCGGAAGCGGTCATTCCACTCTGCCCAGCCCGGCGCGAAGTTACCCACCTGATAGCCGCCAGGGCCGCAGTCCCAAGGTTCGGCAATCAGTTTGACCTGGCTCAGCATCGGGTCCTGGCGGCACGCCACGAGGAAGCCGTGGCGTTCGCTGTAGCCGTCGTGGTAGCGGCCGAGGATGGTGGCCAGGTCGAAGCGGAAGCCATCCACATGCATCTCGCCGGCCCAGTAGCGCAGCGAGTCGGTAACCAGCTGCAGCACGCACGGGTGGCTCAGGTCCAGGGTATTGCCGGTGCCGGAGTCGTTGATGTAGTAACGCTTGTCGTCGGGCATCAGCCGGTAGTAGGAGGCGTTGTCGATGCCGCGCATGGACAGCGTCGGGCCCCGCTCGTTGCCCTCGGCGGTGTGGTTGTAGACCACATCCAGGATCACCTCCAGCCCGGCGTCATGCAGGTGCGCGACCATCTCCTTGAACTCGGCGATCTTGCCGCTGGCGAGGTAACGGGGGTGTGGTGCGAAGAAGGCGATGCTGTTGTAGCCCCAGTAATTGTTCAGGCCTTTGTCCAGCAGGTGCTGGTCGTTGACGAAGGCATGGATCGGCAGCAGCTCGATACTGGAAACGCCCAGCTCCTTGATGTGCTTGAGCAGCTCGTCGTTGGCCAGGCCAGCGAAGGTGCCGCGCAGTTCTTCCGGCACCGCCGGGTGGCGCATGCTGATGCCGCGGGTGTGGGCTTCGTAGAGGATGGTGCGCTCCCACGGCACCTGCACACGCTGATCGCGGCCCCAGGTGAAGGCCGGGTCGATGACTTTGCATTTGGGCACGAAGGGCGCGCTGTCGCGTTCATCGAACGACAGGTCGCCGTCGGGGTGGCCGATGGTGTAGCCGAACAGCGCCTCGGACCATTTCAGGCTGCCGACCAGTTGTTTGGCGTACGGGTCGATCAGCAGCTTGTTGGGGTTGAAACGGTGGCCGTTCTCGGGCTCGTAAGGGCCGTAGACGCGGTAGCCGTAGACCAGCCCCGGGTGCGCGTCGGGCAGGTAGCCGTGGTAGATCTCGTCGGTGTATTCCGGCAGCTCGATGCGTTCGATTTCCTGCTCGCCGGTGGAGTCGAACAGGCACAGCTCGACCTTGGTGGCGTTGGCCGAGAACAGGGCGAAGTTGACCCCAAGCCCGTCCCAGGTGGCGCCAAGGGGGAAGGGCATGCCTTCGCGAATGCGCGAGGGGGCGACCGAGCGGGTTTTCTTCGGGGTACGGGGGCTCATGGCAGTCCTCGAGTGACCGTGGTGGAAGGGGGATATATAGGCCTGACCGGGCCTCTTCGCGGGGCAAGCCCGCTCCGACAGGATCATCACCACGCTTGAGGCAGTGGGGGCCCTGTGGGAGCGGGCTTGCCCCGCGAAGGGGCGCGTTCAGGTTTAACCGGCGGCGGGCTTTTTCACCGCCCGGGGCTTCTTCACAGCTGCAGGTTTTGCAACCGGTTCTGCCGCTGCCTTAGGCTTGGCCGCCGCCTTTTTGCGCGGTGCTGCCTTGGGGGCAAGTGCTTCAGCTTCGGCAAGCTTGCGCGCCATCTCCCAGTGGCGTTCCTCCTCACCCACAGGCTTACCTTCCGATTCCCAGATCTGGTAGGCAAATTCACGGATACGTTTCTCATCGACACTCATCATGACGCTCCTGATGCTCAAGATTGTTGTATCAACACATTGACCGGAAATTCCGACAGTACGGCGCTCAACAGCAGCTCCTTTGTAGGGCTGACCGCAGCACTGGGGAAAAGTCCCGTCGAGTTGGCAGGCGACAAGGCAAACGGCAGTATCAGCCGGGTGTCGTCCCAGTTATGTGCCGGGATCAACGGTGTAGGGGCGCCGCCGAGCAGGCTGCTGGCCAAGCGTGGCGCAATGACAATGGCGCGTTCGTCGTCACCCAGGCGGGCAAAGGCCAGCACCTTGTCGGCATGCCGGCCCTGCACGGTCAACGGCAGGTAGGCGCCACGCCGGAACAGCTCAGCATGCGCCTGGCGGCAGTCCAGCACCCGCGCGATCAAGGCCTGCTTGATGCGGCCGTCGCGCCAGTGCGCCAGCAGTTCGGCGGGGGCTGTGGCGTCGTCCAGGGTGCGGCGCCTGAGCGCGTAATCGACGGGGCGGCGGTTGTCCGGGTCGACCAGGCTGAAGTCCCAGTATTCGTTGCCCTGGTACAGGTCGGGCACGCCGGGCACGGTCATGCGCAACAGCGCCTGGACCAACCCATTGAGTGCGCCAGGGCAGGCGATGAGCTGGGCGGCATCGGCCACGGACTTGCGCAACTGTTGGTTCTCGTCACCCAGCAGCAGGCCGTCGATGTAGCAGGCGCAGGCGGCCTCGTAGGCTTCGTTCGGGGCATTCCAGCTGCTGCGCAACTTGGCTTCACGCAGGGCCTTCTGTTGCCATTGCCGCAGGCGCTCGGCGTACTGGCGCAGGGCGCCGTTATCGTGCGGGTCCAGGTTTAGCGGCCAACTGCCCAGCAACGTCTGCAGCAGCATCATCTCATCGCCAGGGCTGGGGGCCAGGCCGTCATCCAGTTGCGCCCGCAGCGGCGCCGCCAACTCGCGCCAATGCTCCACCCGGCTGGCCAGCCACGGGCCGCGTTCGCTGAGCACGGCCAGGCGGGCGCGGGTGTCTTCGCCGCGCTTGTGGTCGTGGGTGGCGGTGGCCAGCAGGCTGTCGGGGAAGTCGCGCAGGCGCCGCTGGGCTTCGTTGTGGAACACTTCACTGCCTGCGCTGAAACGCTCGGCCTCGAAGCCCACATCGTTGCGCGACAGCAACCGGGCGCTGCGGTAGAACGCGGTGTCTTCCACGGCCTTGGCGGCGCTGGGCGCGGTCAGTTGCTGGAAACGCACACAGGCATGGCGCAAGTGTTTGCGTGGCCGGCCCGGTGGCAGGCGGCGCCAGGGCTGGCCACCGAGCCATTGTTCGAGCTGGTCGAGCAGCGGCCAGTCCGCTTCGCTGAGGTCTTGGCGGGCATTGGCCAGGGCTTGCTGGAAGAAGGCTTCATCTTCTGCAGGGCGGCCGCAGGCGTTGAAGTAGGTGCGGTACACCGGGTAGTGCGCGACCAGCGCCTGCAACGCCCGGCGGATTGCGCCCAGGGTCAGGTCGCGGGTCATCAGGTCGTCGCGAGCCACCTGCAGCAGGGCCTGGGCGACCGATTCGCAGTCACCGGCCAGGCTGGCATTGAGCACCAGGTGGCGTGCCAGGCGCACTTCCTCGGGGAAGTCTGGGCGTTCGCTGACGTTGGCCCACAATTCGGTTAACGGCGCCTCGCCGGCCGGGTCGTGTTGCAACAGCGAGACTTGGTTCATGAACTCGTAGCCGGTGGTGCCGTCGGTAAGCCAGTCCTGGTGCAGGTGCTCGTCGGCGCCGAGGATTTTTTCCACGTAGAGTGGGAAGTGCTCCAGCGCCGCGTTCAGCGGCCGCCGCGCCAACAGGCTGTCGACCCGGCGGCGCAGTTTGCGGCAATAGCCGCGGGGGTCGGCCAGGCCGTCGATATGGTCGATGCGCAGGCCATCCACCAGCCCGCGCTCGATCAGCTCGAACAGCTTGGCGTGGGTGGCCTCGAACACCGCTGCACGCTCTACCCGCAGGCCGCCCAGCTCGTTGATGTCGAAGAAGCGCCGCCAGTTGATGTCGTCGGCGGCGGTACGCCAGCTGGCGAGGCGATAGGTCTGGCGTTCAAGCAGCAGGTGCAGGCGTTTGAGGCCGGCCTCGCTGCGGCTATCGAACGCGATCAGGGCCGATTCGAGGTCGGCGCCGTCGTTTACCAGGCGCGCCAGCTCAGCCTGCAAGGGCAGGGCATCGTTCAGCGGTTGGGCACTGTCGCTCAGCGCGGTGAAATGCGCAGCCAACGCCTGCAAGGCCGGCTCAGGGCTTTGCGCAAGGATCCAGCCATAGTCGATTGGGCAGATCGGGAAGCGATGGTCGTAATGGGCAACTTCCAGCACGCCGTGCTGCTTGTCGAAGGTCAGCGGGATCTCGCCTTGCTTCAAGGCCGCGCCGTAGTCGCTGCCGAGGAAGGGCAGCAGTAACTGGCCGGCCAGCAGCGGGTCGCTGGAGTGCCACTGAATGTCGAAAAACTCCGCATACGGGCTGCGCCGGCCCCAGGCCAGCAGGCTTTGCCACCAGGGGTTGTCGGCACCGCCCACGGCCATGTGGTTGGACACGGTGTCGAGGATCAGCCCCATGCCGTGCTGGCGCAGGGCAGCGACCAGGCGCTGCAGCGCCGCCTCGCCGCCGAGCTCCGGGTTGACCTGGGTCGGGTCGACCACGTCGTAGCCGTGGCGTGAGCCGGCGCGGGCTTTGAGGATCGGCGAGGCATACAGGTGGCTGATGCCTAACTGGGCGAAATACGGCACCAGCGGCACCGCGTGGTCGAGGGTGAAGTCGCTGTGAAATTGCAGGCGTAAGGTCGCGGTCAGGGGTTTCATCGGTCACGCTCCCAGGCTTGTTCGCGGGCCTGGGCCAGCAGTTCCAGGCGCCGTGCGGCGTCTTCGTCGTCGAGCAGTTCGCGCACCGGCAGAGCAAAGCGCCGGCGCCAGTTGGGGTGGCCTGCGGTGGTGCCAGGTAGGTTGGGTTGCTCGTCGCAGCCCAGCAGGTCTTCGAGGGGCACCAGTACCAGCGGGGCGCGGGTGTGGCCGACGTAGCGGATGGCGGCGTCGATCACGGCATCGTTATCGGGTAGCGGGCCGTAGTTGGCCTCCAGGGTGCGGCGCAGGCCGTTGTGTTCTTTTTGGCGGTCGTGGCGCCAGTGCAGTTCGTTGGCGGCATCGATCAAGTGCAGGCGATGGAACCAGTCGATGTCGCGGTTTTCCAGCCAGCCGGCCAGCGGCGCCAGGTCATGGGTGCCGGTGGTGGCCAGGGCGCTGTCGGGCCAGTCGAGAATGGGCTTGAAGTGGCCAGGTTGAGTCTGTTCGAAAGGCAGCACGCGCATGCCCAGCACGGCCTTGTCGGCCAGCTGTTCGCGCAGGCCATCGGGCACGGTGCCGAGGTCTTCGCCGAGGATGACCGCCTGGTGCCGAACCGATTCCAGCGCCAGCAGGCGCAGCAGGTCGTCGAGCGGGTAATTCAGGTAAGCGCCTTCGCTGGGTTTGGCGCCACGCGGGATCAACCACAGCCGGCGCAGGCCCATGACGTGGTCGATGCGCAGGCCGCCGGCGTGGGCGAG
>Ga0213820_1000243_pt1 | contig 49160 bp, 49 predicted proteins | sample MC6MC0910MG_FD_179889 | JGI IMG/M metagenome (GOLD analysis project Ga0213820, IMG submission 179889) | Enriched soil aggregate microbial communities from Iowa State University, Ames, United States - MC6-MC0910-MG | ecosystem: Environmental > Terrestrial > Soil > Unclassified | place: USA: Iowa... | reverse complement strand
GTATTAAAAAGTAAAAGGATGTTTTTTAATGAAAATAGGCATTGTGGGGAATTACGGCAATGATAATAATGGTGATGAATCAATATTATACGGCATTCTTCAACAAGTAAAACAAACATTTTCGGTAACGAGTGACGACATTACCGTTTTTAGTAATAACACACAACAAACATCCGCGCGTTATGGGGTACATAGCTATCCATTGTATTATAAAAAGGGCAATTTATATAAAACGTTTATCCATACTTATAGAAATAACAAACAATATGTTTCGAATTTTGACCTCCTCATCATTGGTGGTGGTGGTATTTTAATGGACTTTTATAAACGTGAGGCCCATCTTTATGGAACATACGCAATGATGGCAAAACAAAGTAATATTCCCTACATTATATACGGATGCGGCGCAGGACCACTCGATACATTCTCAGGAAAGATTAGTATTCGCATTATGTGTCGTTATGCAGCAAATATCTCTGTGCGTGATCCTCAGTCTAAAAAGCTTTTACAAAGTATCGGGGTTAAAAAACCGATTGAAGTAATTGGTGATCCTGCATTTACGTTAAAAGGTGATCGCATAGACTATGCTGATAAGCCAATGAAAATTGGTGTTTCAGCTGTTCCATATTATAATGCAAACTATTGGCCAGAAGGTAATGTTGCAAAATATAACGCATATGTAACAGGTATGGCGAAAAATTTAGATCAAGTCATTTCTGAGCAAAATGTGCACATTACATTTTTTGCAACAAAGTTTCCTCAAGATGTAACCGTGACACATGATATACAAAAGAAAATGCAATATCGTGAAAAGACAGAAATTATTGAGGAAAATCTTGTACCTGAGCGTTTGCTTGAAGTAACAGCCGAGCAGGATATCATCATTGGTACGCGTTTACACTCATTGATTTTGGCGACCGATTCTGAGACTCCCATTATTGCAGTATCCTATCATACAAAAGTGCAAGATTTTATGTCCTTTGTTGGTGCATCAGATCGTTGCTTACAGATGCAGGATATAGAGGATGATGAGAAAGCTCTATCTAAATTAGTTGGCAAACTAAGTAGCAATTGGGAGCAGTCAATTGCAGAGACGAAACAAATTGCTACACATATTCATAAAGAGGCCATGTATGGTCAGGAATTAATGAAAAAGGCAGTGACACGTCTATGAAAAAAATACTCGTCATTAGTAATATGTATCCAACATCTGATCATTTATCATTCGGTATTTTTGTGAAAAACCAAGTAACAGCACTTGAAAAGGCAGGACTAGACGTTGAAATAGCAGTGAATACAAACCCAGCCACAGGTAAGAAAAACACCATTGTCAAATATGCTAAATGGGGACTTTCTACGCTGATGAAGGGCTTAAAAAATCGAAAATCAATCGATATTACACATGCACACTATGTGTTTCCTTCAGGGATGTTATCACTACTTTTAAAGAAAGTGTTTGGTATACCGTACATTGTTACAGCTCATGGTGGAGACATTGAACGGATGGCAAAGAAAAATGCACGCATTCGCAACTGGACAGCTAGTATATTACGCGAAAGTGCACATGTCATTGCAGTAGGCCCTGTGTTAGCACAACAAATTGAGCAAGACTTTGAAATCGCACCCGAAAAAATTTCTGTTATTAGTATGGGCGTCAATCGTGAAGTCTTTACAAAAGGTAGCCAAGCTGCAGTACGTCAACAATTGCAAGTTGCCAAAGAGGCATTTGTCTTTCTATTTGTAGGAAATGTCATTAAGCAAAAAGGTGTAGAAGAGTTATTACAGGCATTCCAAATGTTAAAAACAAAAGTGGAGCGACCTATAGAACTTATTATTATCGGTTCGAGAAGAGATGATAATTTTTACCAATCTTTGCAACCATTTTTCAGTGAAGACGTCAAATTCATAGACCCACTAAAACAACAGGAACTAGTAAAGTGGTTCCAGGCAAGTGATGTCTTCGTATTACCATCCCATTTAGAAGGTTTCGGTCTAGTAGCATTAGAGGCATTAGCGACAGATACACCTGTCATCGCTTCTAAAGTAGGTGGGCTTGTTTCATTACTTGGTGAAGGTGCGGGGCATTTAGTGGAGCCTGGTAATGCTATGGCGTTATCTGAGGAGATGCTGCGTGCAGTGAACACGCCAAAGGAACAATATATGAATCGTCAAGCGGTTAATGACGTCTTAGAATTTAACGATGAAAAAAATATAACAGCAAGATGTATAGCCATTTATAAGTCGGCCATTAAAGGTGGGGATGACTTATGAATAAATTTATAAAAGTTGTCGGGGCTGTTGCGATTATTAATATCGTGGCCCGTGTTTTCGGCTTTTTACGTGAAATAATTATCGGTATTCAATATGGGAGTTCCCATACTGCGGATAGTATTTTCACAGCTTACACCATTCCGAATTTTTTATATTTAGTAGTAGGTGGGGCTTTTACGACAGCCGTAATCTCGATTTATAATCGGGAAACAACAGACCGAGCACTATTTGTAAAACAGTCATTTACGATTGTGCTGTTGACTGTGTCGGCTATGACTATTATTTTATTGGCATTTACGAATCCAATTATGGATATGTTCAACCATGAAAAAACGAATGGTGATTATAGTCAAAGTGATTTAGACTTATTGAAAAACTTGTACTATTGGATGATGCCATCATCAATATTACTTGTGTTATCTTCTTGGTATAGTGGCTTACTGAATGTCAATGAAAAATTCCACTTATCGAGCTTTGCCATATTAATTTACAATGCGATTTTCCTAGTCATTGCTGTTGGGTTATCTCAACTTGAAAGTATTAGAGCACTTGGGTACGGTATAAGTGCCTTAGCTAGTGCTGGGATTATGCTGTATTTCTTAATAATCGGTTATCGCAAATTAGATTCCCCTAAAGTCGGGTTTTCATTTGAGCATAATATATCCTCAAAGCAGCTTTGGATTATGGTGTTGCCAATTATGCTTGGAGGAGCGACAATTCAATTATATGCTTTGTTACAGCGTATTTTTGCTGGTATGCTTTCTGAAGGGGCTGTAGCAGCTGTAAACTATTCTTCCAAGCTGATGCAATTCCCACAAGCGATTTTAATTACAGCTGTGACAACGGTCATTTATCCGATTTTGAGTCAAAAAGAAGCGAACAATGATTCTGCTTCTATTAAAAGCTTATATTCTAAAGGGTTACATTATCTTTTATTGCTATTGATACCCGTAACAATATATTCTTATTTCTACTCGGAAAACCTGATACAGGTGATTTTCCAGTATGGTAATTTCGATGCTGCCTCGACAGCGCTTACTGCACCTGTTTTAGCAATATTCGTGTTGTCCATGTATTTCCTAGCTGCGAATACGTATATTACGCGCTTCTATTATGCAAAGGGCGATTCCATGGCGCCAGTTATTTTTAGTTTAATTAATGTATTTGGTGTTAATATTGCCGTTATACTGCTGATGGTGAAGGAATATGGTGCTGAAGCAATCGCTTGGGGAACATTAATTAGTGCTATTACAAACTTTATTATGCTAGTTGCTTATGCAATACCGAAGTACGACTTGAAAATGGGCATCTTTAGCAAAGAGTTGCATTTTTTCAGAGCGATGCCACCTATGATCATCATTACGATTGTTATGTATTATTCAAGTCACTATTTAGTATTTGAATATAAGTGGTTAACGTTCATTGTCGGTTTAGTTATTTTTATCGCTGTCTTTGTAGGCTCTTACTTATTATTTGGCATAACAGAAGTAAAAGAATATATGGATAAGCTGAAAAAGAAATTAATAAAACAATAGCATATGTATGGGTATGTAAAAAGAACAAAAAACATAAATAAGGCGTTTTATTATTTGTTAATAATCTGCCCCTTTTAGACAGATTTATCTTGTGAAAAGCATGCTGGATGTACTTCCAGCATGCTTTTTATATTGTTTGTAAAGGCTATGTAAGACCATTTTTAAGCAATATTATGGAGGAAGAGGTTTGGAACTTTTGGTCGATATTCTTTGTGTGCAAAAGGCCAAAAAAGTACCAAACATCACATTATTGTTAAATATACATAGTGTAATTTTTGGAATTATATTATAATTAACATTATTCAAACAGTAAAGAGGGAAATGGTAGGTTTATTTATGGTATTTAATATTTTAAATACCATAAATAAGCAAATTAGTTAATATTTATTAGATTAAGGTGACGTTGATGCCAAGAGGTAGAAAGATTAATTCAAATGGTGAAAAAAGTAAACAATTATTACTTGAAAAAGCTGTGGAGCTTTTCTCTGAAAGGGGATATCATGCGACGAAAATAAGTGATATCGTGAAAGCAGCAGATGTAACACAACCTACGTTTTATTTATATTTTAAAAGTAAAGAATCACTTTACAATGATTTAAACTTACAGTTCCAACAAGGATTTAATGAAATAATGCGCAATGAATATGACGAAGTTGAAAAAGGGTTAGAGGGCTTTATTAAAATGCTTGAGCAGAAATTATATTTGCTGTTCCACTATATCATGGAAAATCCAAAGCTAACGAAAATTGGCTTTTTTGAATCGAAACAATCGACGAGTGTTAAATCACAGTTAACACAGCAATTGATGGAGCTCGTCTATCGTCATGATTGTGATCATACGTTTCAATTACAAAATATTGATATAAAAATAGTAGCAGATAGTTTAGTAGGCTCCTTTGAACGTTTAATATTAACGAATTTACTAGAACAAAAAAGCAAGCCTTGTGAACTAGCGCGCGACTTAGTACATGTTTTCTTTCTTCTAAAAGAACCCCCACGTGCGTAATAGAGCTGTAGGGAATGAAGTAAAAACCTCTCTAAATAGGAGAGGTTTTTATATTCGTTGATTTTTACTACGATCGGCGCTTTCCGCTCACAATGCCCTCGTCTTACGTTTTGAGCTGTTCTGTGCAGAGTTGCGATACTTCGCTTGTTTTAAGTACCTGACACCCGCCTTATGTCCTTTCGTACTTATAAAAAAAGCGTTTGATTTTCGCATGAGGGCGATTATCAAACGCTTTTTTATTTGAGATAGTCTCGTTTTTTAGTTAGTTACAGCAATATGAAGATAAATTCCTTTTTGCAGTTTGTCACCTGTCGATTTTTGGATAGTTGGATGCACAAGTAGCATATATTCTTGCCCTTTACCTAAAGGCTCAGTAGGTGTAACGATTAAGGAATTATCTTTTTCCACTTTTGTTGTAATTGGAATTGCATCTCCACCTAATGCAATGAGCTGAACGCTACCTTCAGGAATTGGTGTAGCGAAAGCTTGTGAAAACTTAACCGTAAACGTTTTTGTAGTAGGCACATTTTTTAGGCTTACTAGCTCTTGATAATCTTTGTATTGCGCTTTAATCGCATCATAATGTGCTTGGAAAATTGGTGGCGTCTTCGTTTTAATATTTGGCTTTACACCAATTTCATTAATAGTTTGACCAGCAGGGCCTGTAAATTTCCCGACAGTAAGCTTTAAATAACTGCCATCATGCAATTCATAAAAGCCTTGCATTGCCCCTTTACCATAAGTCGTTTCACCATATAAAATCGCCGATTGTTGATCTTGTAACGAAGCAGCTAGCATTTCAGAAGCACTTGCACTATAACGATTAACTAAAATGCGAGTATCTGCTGGGAATTTAACATTTTGTTGAATTGCACGCACTTCATAAGAGGTATGTGCTTCTTGCAGTAAATAAGCGATTTTAGCCTTTGGAAATAAGCCAGTTAGCTGTTCTGCTGTGGCAACGTAACCGCCGCCATTATTTTGTAAATCTAAAATAAAAGAAGTAGCACCACGCTGTTTTAGTTGAATCAATGCTTCTTTTACGAGTTGCGCACCATCTTCAGAGAAGGAGGACATTGCTATGTAGCCGACATCACCAAATAATAAAGCAGCCTCTACATTTGGCAGTGTGAATTTTTTACGTGTAATAGTTTTAGTAGAAGTAGTACCGTTCTCGTGCAGTAGTTTAACTTGGACTTGTGTACCTTCATTACCGATTAGCAGGGAAGAGGCTTCTTCTATCGAGTTCCCTACAATGGATTGCCCATTGATGGCGATAATGATATCTCCAGCCACGACGCCAGCATCAGAGGCTCCGCTTTCTTCGATAACTTGTAAAATATGAATGCCATCATCATGTTCTTCAATAACAACACCTATGCCTATTGTGGAGAGGTTGATGCTATTCATAAATTCTTCAAATTCTTGCTTCGAAAAATACGTTGAATAAGGATCTAGCATATTAATGATATCTGGAATGGTTTGCGCATTTTGTAAGTTACCATTAATTTTACCGACGTAATTTTCTGTAATAATTTCTTTTATCTCTTCTACAAGTTGTTGCTCATTATTTGCTGCAGAAGCGTTCGATAATGGAAAGATGACAAAGCTCACGATGAACAAGAAAGACCATAATAATTTTTTCATAAGACACCTCTTTTCTCAATTATTTATCTCATATTATACATGAATTTCCATATTGCCGCGAATGACAAAAGACACGTCTATAGAAGAAGACGTGTCTTTATTGAACGATTATTTTGTTTTATGGATGATCAATCCTATAAATGCACCGATGAATGCTGGTACAAGCCACCCAAGACTTTGCTCGTATAGTGGCAATGCATTTAACAGATTCTCATAGGCTGACCATGTAATTTTCATTTCCTTTAAACCATCGTACAGACTGACAAAGAATGTTGGAATTAACGCGCAAATATAAACACTACGACCACCTTTGAAGAAATAATCAACAAGCGATAACATCATCAGAACGATAGCGAGCGGGTAAATAATTAATAATACTGGCAGTGAAGTACTAATGATTGTTGATAACCCAACATTGGTAATCGCTACACTTAAAAGCGTAAAGACGATTAAGAATGTTTTATATGAAATTTGCGGAAATAGCTTGTTAAAAAACTGTGCATTGGCTGTTAATAAGCCGACAGCAGTAGAGATACATGCTAATAAAATTGTAAGCGATAAAATAATACTACCGAAGCTGCCAAATAGGTATTGTGCTGATTTGGCGATAATGACGCCACCATTATCTGATGTGCCAATTGCACCGATACTCGTATTGCCGATATAGCCAAGTGAAATATAGACAAAAGCTAAACCAAGTGCAGCTACAATGCCTGCAAAAATGGTTGTTTTAACTTGTTTTTTCTTATCGTGCATGCCCATACCACGTAATGCTTGTAAAATAACAATACCAAAGACAAGGGCGCCTAGCACATCCATTGTTAAATAGCCTTGTACAAAACCTTCGTAAAATGGCGCATTCGTGTAGTTGCCGACAGCTACACCGGGTTCACCCATAGGTGTCATAAAGCTTTTAACAGCTAGTACCAAAATAACAATCAACAGGACAGGTGTTAAAATTTTCCCAACGCGATCGACAAGCTTCGAAGGATTAAATGATAAATAAAGTATTAAGGCAAAGAATACTACAGACGTAATGAATAGCGGAGCCCAGTGTTCATTTGCAGCTTCTGAAAGAAATGGGGCAATGCCGATTTCATAGGATACAGAACCCGTACGTGGAACCGCGAAAAATGGACCGATTGCTAAATATACAATAGAGGTGAAGATAATCCCAAAAACCGGGTGAACTCGACTTGCTAGCAGTTGTAAATCGCCACCTGCTTTAGCTACAGCGACAATAGCAAGTAAAGGTAAACCGACACCTGTTATTAAAAATCCAATCATGGCTAGTGTAATATGTTCACCGGCTTGTTGGCCTAGTAACGGTGGAAAGATAATATTACCAGCCCCTAAAAATAAGGCGAAAAGTAGTAAACCTACAGCTAAATTCTCTTTGATGAAAATCAAGATGTTTCTCATAAATAGTAAAAGCTCCTTTATAATTGAAAAAATAAAACTTTCTAAAAATTTTAAATACAGACATGTATGTTATCATAGGACTATAAAACTTGCAATTATTATACTAATAGTAGATAGTCGGATTCTGTAGTATTCTATAGGATTCAGAAATTGTTTGAAAAATAGTCAGTTTTTCCGATTTTTGTTTAGCCATTTCTTTAGTATGATAGACACACAAGGACATATTCTACCATGAACGGAGGCTATTTGATATGCTTAAATCACAAAAATGGAGAATTCTCGCTTTAAGCACTATTGCTACTTCATTTTTCGCAATACAGAATGCTCAAGCGGCGACATATACAGTACAAAAAGGTGATACGTTATCCAAAATTGCCCAAACTCATCAAGTAACGATACAAGATATTAAAAAATGGAATAATCTATCGAAGGATACGATTTATGTAGCTCAAAAGTTAGAGATTACCAAGCAGCAGGCAACGGAAACAGTCAAACCGTCAAAACCAACAACGCCTACACCGCCGAAACCGACAACTGCTGTTCATACAGTTGTGAAAGGCGATACACTATCAAAAATAGCAAAGCAATATAATGTAACGTTAAAAGAGCTTAAAGATTGGAATGGCATAGAGAACGACAAGATTTATATTGGACAAGTGTTAAAAATTTCTCCAGTAGCTGTGATTCCTGAGGGTGATACAATACATAATAATGGAACTGCAGATAAGGACAAACCTTCAAAAGTTACGACAACAGATCCAACAGCGAATGGACAAGCCATTTACAAGAAAACAGTGGAAGTAGCGAATGCACTAATAGGAACACCTTATCTTTATGGTGGGAATACGCCGGAAGGTCTTGATTGCAGTGGCTTTATTTATTATGCATTCAATCAAAGCGGTTTGAAAATCGGCAGAGATAGCAGCGAAGGCTATTTCAATAGCAGTACAACACAAGTGAAAAATCCTGTGCCAGGGGACTTAGTATTTTTTGAAAATACGTATAAAGACGGTATTTCTCATATGGGTATTTACCTTGGCAATAATAAGTTTATCCACGCAGGTACAGACGGTGTGGAACTTTCGGATGTTACGTACTCTTACTGGTCAACTAGATTAGTAGCTTATAAGCGTTTCGATACAGTGAAATAATAAGTAGGCGATTTTTGCATAGTGCAAAAATCGCTTTTTTATATGCCGGAAGGTTAGACGTGAATCGCGGGAAAGCCGTGATGAATCGCTGGTAGAATGTCCTGAATCGCCAGGAAACCGTGGCTTACCGCCACAAAAGTGAAGCATATCGCCACGAAAGGGTAGGAAATCGCCACAAATAGTGTGCGAACCGCCACGATAGCATGCGAATCGCCGGTAAATAGGGGCGAATCGCTGGTAGAATGACGTGAATCGCGGGTAAGCCGTGGCGAATCGCTGGTAGAATAACGTGAATCGAATCGCTGGTAAGCACGGGAGAATCGCAGATAGAATGATGTGAATCGCGGGTAAACAGGTGAGAATCGCCGATAGAATGACGTGAATCGCCGGTAAGCAGGGGAGGATCGCAGATAGAACGTCGTGAATCGCGGGTAAGCTGTGGCGAATCGCCGATAGAACGTAGAAATCGCCAGGAAACCGTGGCTTACCGCCACAAAAGTGATACATATCGCCACGAAAGGGTAGGAAATCGCCACAAATAGTGTGCGAACCGCCACGTAGCATGTGAATCGCCGGTAAACAGTGGAGAATCGCCGATAGAATGTAGAAATCGCCAGGAAACTGTGGCTTACCGCCACAAAAGTGAAACATATCGCCACGAAAGGGTAGGAAATCGCCACAAATAGTGTGCGAACCGCCACGATAGCATGCGAATCGCTGGTAAGCACGGGAGAATCGCCGATAGAATGATGTGAATCGCCGATAAATAGGGGAGAATCGCCGATAGAACGTCCCGAATCGCCGGTAAACAGGTGAGAATCGCCGATAGAATGTAGAAATCGCCAGGAAACCGTGGCTTATCGCCACGAAAGGGTAGGAAATCGCCAGGAAACTGAAGCATATCGCCACAAAAGGGTAGGAAATCGCCACAAACAGGGTGTGAACCGCCACAAAAGCACGCGAATCGCCATAAGGACCGTGTGAATCGCCACAAAAGCGAATTTCCGAGGACACGTCGTAAATAGTAGACATTAAAAAATCCTTCTTTCCGTGGAAAGAAGGATTGGTGTTGTGATTATTGTGTGACGCGTGCTGTCCAGCGTGATAGGTCAGCTTGTTGAGCATCAACAAGTTCAGCTGGGAAAATAAATGTCCAAGGTTTTGTTGAGTTTGGTTGGACAGTTAAGATTGGCTCCATTTTAAATGAACCTTTGGCAATTTGTTTACCTGTTGCATCGATAATTTCTAACGGTAATTGCTCTAAGTTAATTGCTTTGTTGTGACCGTTACGAATAAAGATTGATACATTCAGGTTACCGTTGTCAGCAAGTTTTGCTTGTAGCCCAGTGAAGTTGACTTCTGTTTCGCCTAACTTTGGTAATGTTTTAACGATTTTTGCAAGCTCTTCCTTTTGTGCTGCAGGTAATTGCTGCTCCCATGTCGGATCTAATTCTAATTGGTGACCACGTAAAGAAACAAGGTTAAAGGCGATTTTCCATCCATCCTCTGGTACTTCGTCTACTTTAATTGTAGATTTTTCGAATTCAAATACCCATGGACGAGCACTTTCAGCTGGGATTGTGCCAAGCGCTTTAAAATCGAATTTTTTCGATGCTACAAGCTCATCGTTTTTATCCATAATGAATAATTCAATTTCACCAAGCTCAATTGCTTCAGCTAATGATGAACGGAAAAATGCACGAACTAACCATTTACCTGAGCGTGGATCTTCTTCAATACTAATAGAAGATAGTGAGAGTTGATTTGGTTTTAATGGCTCTAGCTCATTCGCAAGGAAGTTAAAAATGTACTTTTGCTCCTGAGGTACATCCCATTCAGGATGGAATGAAAGTTTCGTCACAACATCGCGATTGTCACCTTTTTTAGAAGAAGCGTTGCCTAGTAAATCCTTTGAGTCAATTGTGTTTTCTTGCACGATTTTATCTGATTTTTTGAAAAATGAAAATAAGCCCATTATTGTACCTCCTGTTGTTGTCCTTCAACCATTTTCATGAAACCTGTAATTTCGATAATAATAGAACGGCGTAATTCCTGGAAATTCTTACCGAATAATTCAAGTCCTTCGCGTTGGTAAATACGCATTGGATCTTCTTGTTGATAATGACGTAAGCCAATACCTTCTTTTAAGTGGGCCATTGATTCTAAGTGCTTCACCCAGCCGCTATCTAAATAGCTCAGCATCACTTGTGGAATGACAGCCATAACTTGTGCATTTTCTGCGAATTTCTCCATATGATCAAGAAGTTCTTGTTCAGAAGGCTGTATGTCGGCTAAAATTTGTTTCACTTTGCCAACTTCACGATCAATTGTAACAGGCGTGATAAATAATGAATTCAGTGAATTTTCCATTTGATCATAAGCCCATTCTACAGAAGGGAGCTCATCAGGTGCTGCATCGCGCACGGCGAAATCAACCGTTTCGCTCAACATTTTTTTCAGTTCACCCATTACATCTTCGCCAGCTAAAATTTTGTCACGTAGACCATAAATAACTGTACGTTGATCATTAATAACATCATCTAATTTTAAATTGTACTCGCGCATGCCGTATTGTGACCCTTCAACAATGCGTTGTGTGCGGTTGATAAGCTCTTGTACATCTTTGTTTTGAATGACTTCATTTTCATCCACAACCATTTTTGTAAGGAATTTGTCAACCTCTTCTTTTGCATAGCGACGGAACATATCATCTTCAATAGAGAGAATGAAGCGGCTTTCTCCAACGTCACCTTGACGACCAGAGCGACCTCGTAGCTGGTTATCAACACGGCGGCTTTCATGCTTTTCGGTACCGATAACATACAATCCACCTAGCGCATGTACATCGTCACCTAGCACGATATCTGTACCACGACCAGCCATATTGGTAGCGACGGTAATACGGCCTTTTTGACCTGCTTGAGAAATCAGTTCCACTTCTTGCTCAACCGTTTTGGCATTAAGCAATTGGAATTTTAAGCCTTCTTTCTTTAAATGTTCAGCAACCGTTTCAGATTGCAGAATAGATGTTGTACCAATTAATACGGGCTGTCCTTTTGCATGGCGTCGTTTCGCCTCGGCAGCGACAAATTTATACTTTGCTGCTTGCGTTTTGAAAATCATATCAGGCTGGTCCACACGCTGACGAGGACGGTTTGTTGGAATTTGAATAACTTCCATACCGTACACTTCGCGGATTTCCTTTTCCTGTGTTTTCGCTGTACCCGTCATCCCAGAAAGCTTCGGATACATACGGAAATAGTTTTGGATCGTAATTTGTGCCTGTGCTTTATTTTCTTCTGTAATCGTTACGCCTTCTTTCGCCTCGATTGCTTGGTGTAAGCCATCGGAAAGAGAGCGACCTTCTAAAATACGACCAGTGAACATATCAACAAGCTCGATTTTGTCATCTTTCACGATATAATCCACGTCACGTTGGAACATAACATGTGCTCGTACAGCTTGGATGACATAATGGTAAAGTGTTTGATGTTCTAAATCATATAAATTATCAACATTGAAAGCAGCCTCAACTTTTTCAATGCCTTTATCTGTTAAAGAAGTTGCCTTTGTTTCATCATCAAAGTCATAATCTTCTTCTTCTTTAAAGCGTTTAGCTAGCATAGCGGCAATGCGATGTAATTCATCGTTTGCAGGCATTTTACCAGCAATAATTAACGGAGTTTTTGCTTCGTCAATCAGTACGCTATCGACTTCATCGATAATGGCAAAATGATAGGCACGTTGCACTTTATCTGCTAAGCTATGGGCCATATTGTCACGTAAATAGTCGAAACCAAATTCAGTACCGACACCGTACGTAATATCTGCATTATACGCGTCCTTTTTGGCATTTGGTTCCATCATCGGTACATTTAAACCGACTGTTAAACCTAGGAAACGATGAATTTGTCCTACAAGCTCATAGTCACGTTTTGCAAGATAGTCGTTGACGGTAATGACATGAACACCTTTACCTTCTAATGCGCGCACATAAGAGGGAAGTGAAGCAACTAGCGTTTTCCCTTCACCTGTAGGCATTTCAGCAATATTGCCTTCAGTTAATACAAGTCCACCAATAAGTTGAACATCAAAATGACGCATACCTAATACACGTTTTGAGGCTTCGCGTACAACAGCAAATGCGTCTGGGATGATTGATGTAATTGGTTCGCCTTGTTCTAAACGATCCTTGAAAATAAAAGTCATTTCTTTTAATTCTTCATCTGACTTGTCGACATATTTTTCTTCAAGATGATTAATTTGTTCTACTATTTTATAGTAGCGTTTTAATTGACGAGCACTTGTTTGCTCGTTGTTGCGTTTAAAAATTGAGAACATGAATTTACGCTCCTTTAAAGTTGTCTAAATGCTAGACACCTCATTATTCTATCAAATTTTACGAATGATGACTACATTTGACATTAAGTAAAGCAAGTAGAATAATAGAGAAAAATGGAAAATGTGAAATGGTGGAAAATGTTTAGAAAAAGTATATTTCAGAGCTTGTTCGTGCTATAATCATATTGGATTCAAATGTAGATTATTTTTTTGAGGAGGAGAGACATGCTTTACGTGTCTTTAATAGCAGCATTCGTTGCTTCCATTTTGTTAACTCCACTAGTTAAGCGTTTAGCGTTTAGAATAGGTGCCGTTGACGCGCCGAACTATCGAAAAGTACATGCACGCATAATGCCAAGACTTGGTGGTCTGGCAATTTTTCTTGCTTTTTTAATAGGGGTGGCTTTCTTACAGCCGCACAGTGAATATAGTTTAGCGATTATTATCGGAGCTTGTATTATTGTGGCAACAGGTGTCATTGATGATATGCGTGAAATTTCCGCTAAGGCAAAAATGCTTGGTCAAATTGTTGCCGCACTTATCGTTATTTTTGTAGGTGGTATTCAAATTGACTTCATTAACTTGCCATTTGGTGGGCAATTAGATTTCGGTTTCTTAAGTATTCCATTTACGATACTTTGGATTGTTGGTATTACCAATGCGATTAACCTAATCGATGGCTTAGACGGTTTAGCTGCAGGTGTTTCATCTATTGCACTAATCACTTTATCGAGTGTGGCATTTACTATGGGCGATATGTTCGTATTAGCATTTGCAGCCATTTTAGCTGCAGCAACAATTGGTTTCTTATTTTATAACTTCCACCCAGCTAAAATCTTTATGGGAGATACTGGGGCATTGTTTTTAGGATTTATGATTTCAGTATTAGCATTATTAGGATATAAAAACTTTACGATCATTTCGTTAATTATCCCAGTTATTATGCTAGGCGTACCGATTTCTGATACATTCTTTGCGATTGTTCGTCGTTTACGAATGAAGAAAAAATGGTCTGATCCAGATAAATCCCATTTACACCATCGTCTATTGGATATGGGCTTTACACATCGTCAAACTGTACTTATTATTTATGGCATTGCGGTGATGTTCGGTTTAGCTGCCATTATCTTCTCAATGGCAAAGGTATGGGGAGCTATTTTACTAATTACCGTCATTTTAATTGCGATAGAAATTTTCGTCGAGGTCATTGGACTTGCTGGCAAAAACTATAAACCGCTACTAAATTTCATGCGGATTTTTAATAAATAACATTAAGACTGTAGGCAAACTCAATTTTTGAGTAGTCTACAGTCTTTTTTTAGCACAGTAACTATATTTCGCGGGTAAAATGGTTGAATCGCGGGAGAAGAGCTAACAGCGGGCGTACCTATACGGGACATGCTCATGGTAAAATCAATACAAAATTATTGAGGGGGAATAATATGAAAAGAAAAACAAAGGCGGCTATCGTCATTATTGTAATGTTGGTCATTTTTGGTGGAATTTTTGGTTACATTAAATTCACTGAACAAACGGAGAAACCTGTTCCTGAAAAAGAAAAACCAACTGTTGTTGAAAATTCTGGGGAACCACTTGTACATAAAAAAGTTACAATGGAAGAACTGCAATATCCTGATAATTTAGTAGAAGAAAAGGTGAGCGAAACCATTCACAGCATGTCTCACCAAAAGGTTCAGTCTGGTGCTCAGTGGGGTCACACGCAAATAACACAAGAAAAAGTTGAACGATTGTTGGCTTTATGTAAAATGAATGATTATGAACATAACGATCTTTACATTCCAATATTGGAAAGATGGTCGAAAGGTGATTTTTCCAACGCGGTTGACGACCATAATCAAATTTGGAAAATGCATCAAGGTGGAAATGAAAACGCTCCAGGAAAAGCATCTCGTTTGTCGACTCCAGAGGAGGAAGGATATTATATAAAAGAATACTTCGAAAATAATACTGAAAATCAAGATGAAAAAAACATTGGCGCTCAGCGATGAGTGCTATTCTTGCTATTGCAATTATTATTTAATCATTGCTTATACACAATGAGCTTTATTTTTCTTTTTGCAACTTATCTAGAAAGCAATAACTTTTCAGATATTCGCATACCCAAAATATCGCGGGAAAAGAGCGAGAAATCGCGGGTAAGTCCGAGCTCCGAGGGCAAACTAAAAAGCCTTTCCGCTATCAGTTTCGATAGTGGAAAGGCTTTTTTTTATTGTGCAGAGTCGTTTGTTGAACTGTCATCGCCAGCTGCATTATCTGTATCGGTATTGTTATTTGTTAAAGTAGAAGAAGTTTTTAATGCAAGATGGTTTTTAAGAATTTGTGAAATGTCCTCAACAGATTGTTCGTCTAATTGATAATAGTAAACGCCTGTTGACATATCATCGGCACCATCTAACGTTAAAGAATCAATACGTGGTTTACCCTGTTTTAAATATGACAGGAATGATTTCATTTCACTAAATGTCATATTTGTTTTCATATTATCGCCGATTGCTTTAATGACATCATCATACTTTGTAATAGAGCCAACTGAAGCTACTTTATTCGTAATTGCCGTTAAAATTTCTTGTTGGCGAATACCGCGTTGAATATCGTTGTCTTTTTTACGTGTACGAGCAAGTGCAAGTGCTTCACTACCATTTAAATGCTGTAAACCTGGCTGAAGGTTAATCGTATTGCGATCAAACTCGTCTTTTTCGTGTAAAGCATAAGGTACTTCAGCTTCAATACCGCCTAATGCATCGACAACATCAATAAATGCGTTGAAGTTCATGCGCACATAGTAGTCGATTGGAATATCTAGTAAACCTTCAACAGTTTCGATAGTTGATAGGGTACCTCCTAATGCGTGTGCATGTGTGATTTTATCTTTATAACCAGCTGAAGGGATATAAACATAAGAATCACGAGGGATACTTAACATTTTAATCGTTTTTGTGTTGTTATTTAATGTTGCTAAAATTAGGGCATCTGAGCGAGAGTGATCAGAACCTTGCCCACGATTTTCACTATCATCGACACCGACAAATAAAATCGAAACATTATCATGTACAGGTTCTACTTTTTCTTCTCTCAGTGTGGAAACTTCGCGACCTTCTAATTCTTCATGGGCTGAGTCTGCAGCGTGTTCGGCTTGCTTTGTAATATAGACACCGTAGGCAGTAACGCAAATTAGCAAACTAGCAACGAGAAGTAATGCTACTTTTATAATTAAAGAAGCTTTGGAAGACCTCTTTTTCTTCTTTATATTCGTTCTTTTCATATTTGGTATATTCTCCTCTTGAATTTGGGAATAATTAAACAATTGAACTAAAATTTATTCAAAATAGCATAGGGGCATTTTTGAATAATAAAGCTCAACATTAAAATTATACTATGGACCTTCAGGATTAGACAATTAAAACTATTTATTTCACAATAAATTCGATAAATTGCGCGCTTTCAAAAGTGATTGTCGCTTGTCCATTTGTCAGTTCTGTCATCCAATTTATAAACTGCGCTTCTTCCTCTTTTAACACGGAAACAACGATTTCAACACCCTCCAAGTAGCGGATTTCTTCTAAGGAATATGCAGAGTTACGAATCTCGTTTTCTACTTTTCCGAGCCAAGTGTAGTCGATTTCAATTTTCATAAGATGATGCAGCTTTCGTTCGACAACTTGTGCAGCAAGCAATCCTTCCGTAGTTGCTTTTCCGTAAGCGCGAATAAGACCGCCGCCGCCTAATTTAATGCCACCAAAGTAGCGTGTGACGACAACGACCGTATCTTTTAAGCCTTGTTTTTTTAATACCTCTAACATAGGGACGCCTGCTGTGCCACTTGGTTCCCCATCATCGTTTGCCTTTTGGATATGATCATGCTCGCCAATTATATAGGCAGAACAATTATGTGTTGCATTATGATGCATTTTTTTGATGCGTTCTATAAACATCATTGCATCCTCTTCGGTTTCAGCGCGTTCTATATATGTGAGGAAGCGTGATTTAGATATAATAATTTCACTTTCTCCATAGCCTTTAACGGTTAAATAGTTTTCTCTCATACGTGTCATTCTCCTTTAATGTAGGGTTGTATACTATAAATTTCATAAGAAAAAGCATTAATTTTTATCATTGTGATGCTATAATAGGTTTAGACTTCGATTCTATGAAATTGGTCTTTCAAAATATTATGTGATAATAAGGACATTAGACTGGGGAGTACACTATGTTTTCAAATGATACCTTCGATTTAAAGTCGCTTGATGACGTATTTAATCGAATGTTAGAAACAATAATGAGCTCTAAAGACGATATTTTCATTATAAGTGAACAAAGCCGTAGAAGCTTTGAAGATATGCAACAAGAGCTAGAAATTGTTCGAAAACAGATTTCAACTGTCATCGATGAAGGCGATGCTTTAGAAAAAAGCACGCAGCTTGCTAAGCAAAGACTTGTGTTAGTGAGTAAAGCTTTTGATAATTATACCGAAGAACAAGTTAGAGATGCATATGAAACGGCCCATGATTTTCAATTGAAGCTCTCCGTCATTAAAACACAAGAAAAGCAACTTCGCGACAAAAGAGATGATTTAGAGCGACGTCTAAGAGGTTTACTCGATACAATTGAACGTGCTGATCATATTGTTAATCAAGTAAATGTTATTTTAAATTATTTAACGTCTGATTTAAAAAATGTTGGTTTAGCACTTGAACAAGCAAAAATGAAGCAAGATTTTGGTATACGCATCATCGCTGCGCAAGAAGAAGAGCGAAAACGTTTATCGAGAGAAATTCACGATGGACCGGCCCAAATGTTGGCCAATGTCTTAATGCGTACAGACTTAATTGAAAGAACGTATCGTGAAAAGGGCATTGAATATGCCTTGACTGAAATTGCTGATTTAAAGAAAACTGTGCGCAATGCGCTGTCAGAAGTACGCCGTATTATTTACGATTTACGACCAATGGCGCTAGATGATTTGGGAATTGTACCGACATTAAAGAAATATTTGTCGACTGTGACCGAATATAATCCTGGTGTGGAAATTCATTTCCAATCTAGAAGCACAGAACAACGTATTCCATCAAATTATGAAGTATCCATTTTCCGTTTAGTGCAAGAATGTGTAACAAATGCTATGAAACACGGGAAATGTAAGGATATTTGGGTGAAACTTGAATGGTTGAACAATGCGGTAAATATCGTCGTAAAAGATGATGGTGTTGGCTTCGATCAGAAAGTAGTGAAAGATCATTCCTTTGGTATATTAGGAATGAAAGAACGTATTGAAATATTAAATGGTACAATCTCAATTGAAAGTGAGATAAATCGAGGCACCACGGTATTATTTAAAATTCCGTTAGAATTAGAGTAAAGATAGAAATGTGTTGTAGAATTTTAGGGGGTAAAGACAAATGACGAAGATTATTATTGTAGACGATCACCAGCTATTCCGAGAAGGAGTTAAACGCATCTTAGATTTTGAAGATACGTTTGATGTAATTGCAGAAGGTGACGATGGCACAGATGTAGTAAATTTATACGCAGAAAATCAACCAGATGTTGTTTTAATGGATATCAACATGCCAGGTAAAAATGGTGTAGAAGCAACAGCTGATTTAATTGCAGAATATCCAGATGCAAAAGTAATCATGCTATCAATTCATGATGATGAAACATACGTAACACACGCACTAAAATCAGGTGCGCTTGGCTATATGCTAAAAGAAATGGATGCCGACGAAATCGTAGAAGCGATTAAAGTCGTGGCAAATGGCGGTTCTTACTTACATCCAAAAGTAACAAAAAATTTAGTAGCAGAATTCCGTCGCCTTTCTGAGCATGAAAACAAAGGAAACTTCCATCAAACAGAGATTCGTCGTCCATTCCATTTACTTACAAAACGTGAATGTGAAGTATTACAACTATTAACAGACGGCCAATCTAACCGTACAATCGGTGAGACACTGTTTATTTCGGAAAAAACGGTTAAAAACCACGTTTCAAGCATTTTACAAAAAATGAACGTAAACGACCGTACACAAGCCGTTGTAACAGCTATCAAAAATGGTTGGGTTGAAGTACGATAACTGCATAGTAGAGAAATGAAGGCTGTTTTTAAAAGCTACTTTAACAAAAAGTAGTTTTTAAGGCAGTTTTTTTATTGCGCAACATTTTTAATGGATGGACGTCATAACAATGAAAAGCACCTAAATGTTGAAAAAGCGCAACAAAATTCCTACTAAAGCATTTATATGCTACAATATTGCGCGGGAGGTTTTATGATGTTAAAGAAAAGTATTCTGGCAGTTTTAACTTTATTAGTGTTAACTGCATGTAGCAATAAAGAAGATGATTCAACGGTAAAAGAGCGAGAACAAGTGATTGAAGATGGAACAGTAGGCTATGAAATGATGGGCGGAGAAGTCCAGAAAGCGACGAATGTACCAGCTAATGAGGAAAAAGCAATTTTAGCGGCGTTTAATGAATATATTGCCGCATTCAATGATAAAGACATTAATCGTTATTTGAACACGCTATCAAAAACCCCAAAAGGCTTTAATTATGATGAAGATAAAGAATTAGTAGAAGAAGTATTTGATCAATCCGATACGAAACGCGATGTGTCAAATGTTACGATAGCGAAGTATGACAATGAAGAAGCCCAAGTATTTGCCAATATGACAACACATTCTCTCCAACTAAAGACGAATGTCGAACACGAAAGTGCCGGACGACAAGTAACGGTCTTTGTGAAAGAAGGCGAAAAGTGGAAAGTAACGAGTGTCTTTTATATTAGTGATGATTCTAAATCGAGCACGGGCAATTAATAAGGGGGAAGTCATCCCCTTTACAATACATAGATGATGAATGTGAAATGGACGTTACGAGTGGACCTCGTGTGTAAAGCGATCCTGATGCAATTACGTTATGGCGTAATTCAATTCACATTCATTTCTTTTTAAGGTAAACTTGAAACATAGGAGAGTGGACATGAATGAGGACGGCAATCGTAACAGACAGTACTGCATACATTACGCCAGAAGAACGCGCACGCTTAAACATACGTATGATTCCGTTAAGTGTAAATATTTCAGGTGAATTATTCGCAGAGGAAGTAGATATTACAGCATCTGCGTTTTATGATAAAGTACGAGGGGCAAAAGAATTCCCGAAAACAACACAACCACCAATTGGTGAATTCGCCGCTCTTTTTGAAGAGTTGGCAACTGATTATGACGAAGTAATTTCCATTCATTTATCGAGTGGTATAAGTGGTACATATCAAGGTGCGGTCCAAGCAGGAGAAATGGTGGAAGGTATTGATGTGTACGCATTCGACACTGAGATTTCTTGTGCTGTTCAAGGTTTTTATGTGTTACGAGCAGCTGAAATGGCGGCACAAGGCTGTTCTGCACAAGAAATACTAGCAGCATTAGCGGACATGAAGCAATATATTCGTGCTTACTTCATTGTAGACGACTTAGCGCATTTACAACGGGGAGGACGTCTATCTTCAGCAGCGGCTTTAATCGGAGGCTTATTACAAGTTAAGCCTGTCTTACACTTTGTGGACAAGGTCATCGTACCATTCGAAAAAATCCGAACACGTAAAAAAGCTTTAAAACGTGCAGAAGAATTATTAGCTGAAGATGCGAACAAGTATGACAACATGGATGCTGTAGTCATTCACGGCAACTGTCAAAAAGAAGCTGAAGAATGGTTAACGCAGCTCGCTGAAACTTACCCAAACGTAAACTTTAAACTAAGCTACTTCGGACCAGTAATCGGCACACACTTAGGCGAAGGCGCCATGGGCCTAGGCTGGACAAAAAAATAAAATAAAAAAGTCTCTACAACTTGTTGTAGGGACTTTTTTGTTGTTCTTATAGAGGTGCCCCCAAAAGTGAGAGGCACGGTGAAGTTGGAACCGCGGGAGAGACCGAGCAAATCGCGGGTGAAACTGTGTGAAACGCGGGAAAGCCTGCGTGAATCGCCAGTAAAACCCGCGGAATCGCCACAAAACCTGGGCAAATCGCCACAAAGCCCGTGGGAATCGCCACGAAACCAGTGTGTAGCGCCACAAAACTCGGGGAAAACGCCAGTAATCGGGCAGACCACGTAGATAGGAGTGCTAAACTCAGGCAAATCGCTGGAAGAAGCCCGTGAATCGCCGATAAACCCGTGTAAATCGCCGATAGAAACACGTGAATCGCCGATAAGGCCGCGGAATCGCCACAAAGCAGGTGCGAATCGCCACAAAACCCGTGGGAAACGCCACGAAACCAGGGCAAATCGCCACAAAACCCTGGCACCCCGCCGCAGAACTCCTGGGCAGACCCGCTACTAAACCCGGCAAAATCACAGCAACCCTTGCCAGAATCAATTTAAAGCATCACAGTACCCCCGGCAGCACAAACCACCATCACTAATAAGAAAGGAGCAAGTTAATATGAAATATAAAGGATGGCTCTTGCCACCTGCCATGCGAGATTTTCATGAAGGACGTATTTGGTTACGGGAGCATTCAGCATTTGCAAAACAAGATATACAGCGTGCCATTGATAGAAAATATCTTCATATAATAGAAGGTATTCAAACAACGCCACGTTTGAAATGCAATCGCTGCCATAATGACAAGCCTCAGTTCTTTACAATGTTTGATTGCTCGAAATGTCAGCGGCAATGTGTCTATTGTAGACATTGTTTAAGCATGGGCAGAGTGAGTAGCTGTTCACAATTAATGATATGGAAAGGTCCTAAAGCATACAGAAAAAGACAGCATCCACTCCGATGGACAGGCCAGTTGACGGAACTTCAACAACAGACTGCCGATGAACTACTAAAGAGTGTTAAAGCGCGTAGATCCCATTTGATTTCTGCAGTTTGTGGGGCGGGGAAAACAGAGTTGTTATTCCAGTCTGTACATTATGCCTTAGAAAAAGGTTTACGAGTTTGCATTGCGGCGCCACGAACAGATGTCGTGTTAGAGTTATTTCCACGCTTTCAAAAAGTTTTTCCACAAACAATCATTCATGCTTACTATAGTGGGGCGCCAAAGCAAGACGGTTATGCACAACTCGTTTTGGCGACGACACATCAGCTTTATCGTTTTGAACAAGCATTTGATGTGATGATTATCGATGAAGCGGATGCATTCCCTTATTCATTTGATAAAACATTAGCAAGCGCAGTGCAAAAAGCTAAAACGGCTCAAGCACCAATTTACTTTATGACGGCTACACCTTCACAAAGCATACTCAATGACTTTAAACATTGTTCATTTATTGCCAAAAGATTTCATGACAAGCCTTTACCAGTGCCACGATTCACTGCACTCTGGGGCTATGAAAAAAGCCTGCAGCGAGGCAAGCTTCCTCGAAAGCTAAAAGAATGGACAGAAGAGCGACTTGCTAAAAATGAACCGTTTCTAATATTTGTACCGAAAATAGAATTGCTAAAAACGGCAACACCACTGTTTCAAAAGCTACACGACAATATAGTAGCTGTTCATGCAGATGACTCGGATAGAAAACAAAAAGTACTACAGTTGCGCGATGAAGAAATTCCGGGATTACTCACAACGACCATTTTAGAAGAGGGATTACGATAAAAAATATTCAAGTCGCAGTTGTTGGGGCAGAATCAACGATTTTTACTGCAAGCGCATTAATACAAATTGCAGGACGAGTTGGGCGACATGAAGCGTATGCAGATGGAGACGTCGTGTTCTTCCACCATGGCGTGACACTCGCTATGGACGAAGCTCGTGAGACAATTATCTATAACAATAAAATAGGGTTCTCACAATGAAGAAAACAGAAATATTTTGTTTATTATGCGCACAGCCTTTGCACCTAGTCCCGAGCTGGAAATCCCTTTTATTTAGCCACTTCCCTCCATGCATTTGTGATAAATGTTCAGCACAATTCCAACGTTCATCGATTCCGACAGCACTTTACCAATATAACGACGCCATGAAAACCTATTTGCATCAATATAAATTTCTCCAAGACATAGCATTAGCGAAAGTATTTCGACAGGAAATCCATGCACAACTAAAACGCCAAACAGCAACGATTATCCCAATTCCTATGCATCCTCAGAAGCAACAAGAGCGTACATTCTCGCATACGGAGGAACTGTTAAAAGCGGCAAAGATTCCTTATACACAGCTACTAGAAAAAACGACAACGGAAACACAAAGTTCAAAAAATAGAGCACAGCGCTTACAATCGGCGCCACTTTTTCAATTATTGCCCCAAGCGCAAGTTGAGCGTAAAGATTATCTGCTATTTGACGATATAGAAACTACAGGGACAACATTACGGCATGCCCAACAGGTTTTACTAGAAGCGGGTGCCCAAAGTGTTCGAACCTTCACATTAATTAATGGATGAAAATGCTAAAACATCATGTATAATAGATTACGGTTTTAAGATATGTATAATTAGATAGTGATCTTGCAAGAGGAGGAAGAATAGATGGCTGAGGTTCGAAATTGTCCAAAATGTAATGAGTTTTTTAATTATACAGGGGTCAGAGACGTATGTCATAAATGTGCACAATCAGAAGAAGAGCTGTATCAAATCGTCTATCGTTTTTTACGCAAGCGTGAAAATCGTGCCGCAACAGTAGAACGTATTGTAGAAGCAACTGGAGCTGAAGAAGAACTATTATATAAATGGGTTCGTAAAGGTCGTTTGCAACCGGCAATGTTCCCGAACTTAGGCTATCCGTGTGATAACTGTGGTCATCTAACAACAACAGGCAAACTATGTACGAAATGCCAAGATGAATTAAAATCAGACCTTCGTACATTTGAGGCGGCTAAGGAATTCCGCGAGAGCGTTGAACAACATGATAAAGTTACCTATCATGCTGACCGAAAAAAATAACGATTTTACACCTTAAAGATAACTGATAAGCGAAAGTGTGTTAATTTTAAACAAAATTAGCACACTTTTTTATATTTGAAAACTTAACATTGTTGGAGACAATCCGAAATAATAGTAAGATAAGCTTTTAAGACAGGGGGATGAACATGAAGATTACATCGTATGGTGTTAATGCTGTTAACGCCTATAAAAATCAAGTACGCAATGTCAAATCTAACGATAACAAAGCGTCATTTGCTGACAAAATCGAAATTTCAAAAGCAGCACAGGAAATGCAGGGCGTAACTACGTACAGTACAGAACGTGCAGAACGCGTACAACAACTAAAGGCAGATATTGATTCTGGTGAATACAAAGTCAATGCGCGTAAAGTTGCTGAAGATATGCTGAAATATTATCGTTTCTAGGTGAAAACAGAAAGGGTGCTTAGCAAAATGTCTGTAGAGACGATTTGTTCCACATTAACAAAGCTAGAGAGAATGCATAAAAGCTTACTCGAACTAGCCTTTAAAAAAACTGAAATTATTAAAGCTGGCGATATGGAAGCACTAGACCAAATGCTCAAGGATGAGCAAGCGCATGTAGCGGCCATCGATAAGCTTGAGCAACAGCGTCAGATACAGGTAGCCGAATACCTTGGAGCAAAAGGAGTTGCTTCCACTGACAAATTGACTGTCGCTGATGTCATCGAGGCTGCTGAACAAAATGCTGAAAAAGAAACACTTTCAGCTGTTCGCAATCGATTAATGATCCTCATTAATGATTTACGCAAACAAAATGAACTCAATCAAAAATTAGTATTCCAATCATTGCAATTCGTCAATCTTACATTAGACGCGCTTCGTCCGCGTCCAGAGCAAATTAATTACTCTGGTCATGAAGTACGCGGTACGAATACGATCGCAAAAAAATCGTACTTTGATTCTCAAGCATAATTTTTATCACGTTCCTAAAAGGAGGAAAAAAGATGCGCTCAACATTTATGGGCTTAGAAACAAGTAGAAAAGGTTTGTTTACACAACAATCTGCTTTATATACAACAGGTCATAATATTTCAAACGCCAATACACTTGGCTTCTCACGTCAACGCGTAAACATGCAAGCTACTCCAGGTTTCCCAACGGCAGGCTTAAACACGCCAACTTACCCTGGACATCTAGGCACAGGGGTAGAAACTGGTTCCATTCAACGTATTCGCGATGAATTTGTGGATCGTCAATACCGCCAAGAAACAAATAAGCTTGGTTATTGGGAATCACGTTCAACCGCTATTTCCCAAATGGAAGATATTATGGACGAACCGTCTCAATACGGTTTAAACGCAGCGTTAGAACAGCTATGGAAAGGGCTGCAAGATGTCAGTGCAACGCCAGAAAACGCGGCATCACGCAAAGTGGCAATCGAACGTGCGAACCACCTAGCTGAATCCTTTAATTATATGGATACGCAATTAAAAACGATTCAAGGCAACTTAGGTAATGAAATTAATGTGTCAACAAATCGCATCAATTCATTACTAAAGCAAATTGCTGCCATTAATAAGCAAGTGCAAGAAGTGGAGCCAAATGGCCATGTACCGAATGATTTATACGATGCACGTGATGTGTTGATCGATGAATTAAATAGTTACATCCCAGTTTCCGTTGAACGAGTACCTACAGGAGGGCTTGCTTCCAGTGTGGCTGAAGGTAGCGTAACGATTATCTTTAAACCATATGACGGAGCAACACCTATTAAGTTAGTTAATGGTAGAGATGCTGCAAGTGTTTCAGTGAATGGTAATGCACAAATTGATGGCGATGATTTAACGAATGTCTTTAACAATATACAAGTTACTGGCTCAGGTACAACAGATACCGGCACGATTACATATAACCAGTTAGAACCAGGCAAAGGTAAATTACTATCGTTGATTAACTCTTATGGCTATCAAGATGGAGCGGATGTTAAAGGTTATTATCCAGAAACAATGGCTAGCCTTGACAAACTTGCCTCTGAATTTGCGAAAGTTTTCAATGCCATGCATGAGCAAGGATTTGACTTTAATGGAGATCCGGGAATTAAAGATTTTTTTGTACCAATCGATAATACAAAACCGATGTCAGCAGGAAATATTCAAGTAAATGATGTGCTATTAAAAGACTCTTCAAAGCTAGCTGCATCTTCAGGTGCAAACGAAGAAGGGAACGGTAAATGGGCGCTTGAACTATCTAACATCCAATCAATGGTACAAAACGGTTCACCTGTCACGATTTTAGGAAAAACAGTTACAACTGGTAATTTAGACGGCGCAACATTTAACTCATTCTATCAAGGAATTATTGGTAAGCTTGGCGTTGATGGAGAAGAAGCAGCACGATTAAATGCAACGTCTGAAACATTACTTGTGACAATTGGCAACAACCGTTCATCCATTTCTTCCGTTTCACTTGATGAAGAAATGACGAATATGATTACATTCCAACAAGCATATAACGCCAATGCGCGTATGATTACCGTGATCGATGAAACATTAGACAAAATCATTAACGGTATGGGCCGTGCAGGAATTTAAATAAAAACTAACTAATGATGACTAAAGGAAGGAGCTTTTACAACCATGCGCGTAACACAATCCATGTTATCGAATAACATGCTTCTGAACTTAAACAATAGCTATGGAAAAATGTCAAAGCTACAAGACCAAATTACTTCAGGCTCTAAAATAACAAGACCTTCAGATGACCCAGTAGTAGCAGTAAAAGGGATGGGCTATCGTCGAGATTTAGGACAAGTTGAACAATACTCACGTAATATGAATGAAGTCAACAACTGGCTAGATACATCTGACGAATCATTAAATCAAGTAGGCGAACAAATGAAGCGCGTACGTGAGCTTGTTATTCAAGCGGCGAACGATACAAATACTCCAGATGAACGTGCGAAGATTAAATCAGAAATTGACCAAATCCAAAAACAACTGCAAGATGTAGCAAACACAAAAGTCGGAGACCGTTATATTTTCAGTGGTACAAAGACAGGACAACCATTGTTTTTAAATGGTGCGATTAATACTGCAAATGTTAATAATGAAGATGTAAAAATCGAAGTATATGATGGAATACAACTGACAGTGAATACTGCTGGCAGTGATTTATTTAAAAGTGTAGATGATATGATGAGCAAAATTTCGGGTTTATTAGATCCAAACAGAGTACCTGTTGCTACTAGTGATGAAATCAGCTCTACATTAGGGGGTGTTTCAAGTACAAGTACAACCGATGATATTACAACAATGCACAATAAAATTCTTGAAGCACAAGCAGATGTAGGGGCACGTCAAAATCGTGTAGAATTAATGGAAAATCGTTTATCTATTCGAGAAGTTAGTGTGACAAAGCAATTATCAAATAACGAAGACGTGGACTATTCAAAAGCTATTACAGAAATGGTAACGTCAGAATCCATCCATCAGGCGGCATTGTCTGTTGGTGCGAAAATTATCCAACAATCTTTAGTCGATTTTCTTCGATAAATACAAGTGATTTTCCCGCTAATGAATTTAAGCGTTTGAACAATTTGTTCAGACGCTTTTCTTGAAAGGAGAAGTGTACATGAGACTCCCACAAATTCAAATTCGTACAACAGATGCACAAATTGACCTTAATATTTCCAAGCCACAGCAATATATTAAACAGCCAAGAGCTACACAGCATATTGAACAGCCTGCCGCAATACTTGAAATCAATACTACAAACAGTGTGCTAAAAATTGATTCATCCCAAGCAAGACGTGATTTAGGCTTAATTGGCCCTTTAGAATCAAGTGCGAACTATGCTGAAAAGGGTAAACAAGAGGCATTGAAAGGTATGGCACGCAGAGCAAGGGAGGGTCGGCAAATGATGGAGGGTGCCGGTAAAGATCAAGGTAGAGCAACAATCCAAAATATCGCCAAACAAAACCATGGCCCCCACCGTGTTCAATTTAATGTGAAATTTGTGCCATCTGTTGGATCTGTAAAAATTGACTACACGCCAGGTACAACTGACGTCAATATTCAACGAAGAGAACCAATAATTGACGCCCAAGTGAACAAACCAATCCATGAATACACACCAGGAAAAGTAACTGGTACAATGATACAAAGACCAGATGTTGATATTGATGTTATCGTCTAAAGGAGTGCACGAAAATTATGAAAATAGCTACGAAATTTTTAGGGGAAGTCGAAATTGCTGAACAGGATATCCTGACATTTGAACATGGCTTACTAGGATTAGAGGAAGAGAAAGAATTTGTTTTACTACCTATAGATGCAGATTTGCCACTTGCACTATTACAATCAATTAAACATGTCGAAATTGGCTTTGTTGTTGCCTATCCTTTTGCATTCAAAAAAGATTATAGCTTTGACATTAGCGAAGAGGATCGTGAGCAATTACAAATTGACAAACAAGAAGATGTTCTTGCATACGCCATAGTGACAATGAAAGAAACTTTCCAAGATTCTACGATTAACTTATTAGCACCCGTTATTTTAAATATAGCAAAAAAACGAGGCAAGCAAATCGTTCTTCAAGACAATAAAGCCTTTCCTCTACGTTATCCAATGCAACCATTGGAAGGAAGTGCGAAATAATGCTAGTACTTTCACGTAAAAAAGATGAGTCTATTATGATAGGCAATCAAATCGAAATAAAAATATTAGCAGTCGAAGGTGAGCAAATTAAACTTGGTATAGTAGCGCCAAAAACAGTTAAAGTACATCGCTCAGAAGTTTTTGAAGCCATTCAAGCACAAAATAAAGAAGCTCTTGCTTCATCTTCCAGCTTTTTAGAGCAGCTAAAGAAAAAATAAAAAAGTAACTATGAATCTATTACATAAAAAAATAAAAAAACTTTTAAAAAACTATTAAACTTTTCCAACTACTAACGATATATAGATTGTAAGGTAAGGGAAGTACATATATACAACCTAAACCGACAATATTCCACACGGACGTGGAATAACAAAACAAACATTCAAGGAGGAATTCCAAATGAGAATTCAACACAATATTTCAGCATTAAACACACACCGTAACCTAGCTTTCAACAACACTGAAGCTTCAAAAAACCTTGAGAAATTATCTTCTGGTTACAAAATCAACCGTGCTGGCGATGACGCTGCTGGTTTAGCAATCTCTGAAAAAATGCGCGGACAAATCCGTGGTCTTGACATGGCTACTAAAAACGCTCAAGACTCAATCTCTTTAATTCAAACTGCTGAGGGTGCTCTTAACGAAACTCACTCTATCCTACAACGTATGCGTGAATTAGCAGTTCAATCTGCGAACGATACTAACGTAACTTCTGACCGTTCTGATTTACAAAAAGAAATTAACGCTTTATCTGAAGAAATTACACGTATCTCAACTGATACAGAGTTCAATACTCAAAAATTATTAAATGGTTCATTCAAAACTAAAGTATTCCATATTGGTGCAAACAAAGGCCAAAAAATCGATTTAACTATCGCTACTATGTCAGCAGCTAAATTAGCTGTATCAAAAATTAGTATTTCTAGCCAAACTAACGCTAACAATGCTATTGATACTATTAACAAAGCGATTACTACAGTTTCAGATGCACGTTCAAGCTTAGGTGCTGTTCAAAACCGTTTAGAGCACACAATCAACAACTTAGGTGCAACATCTGAAAACTTAACAGCTGCTGAATCTCGTATCCGTGATACAGATATGGCTAAAGAAATGATGGGCTTCACTAAGAACAACATCTTAATGCAAGCTGCTCAATCTATGTTAGCTCAAGCTAACCAACAACCACAAGGCGTTCTTCAATTATTACAATAATTGATAAACGTTAAGTGAAAATAAAGGAATCTGTCTTTCGACAGATTCCTTTATTTTTTTTATTCTTGGACGATAATAGATAAGAGGTGGTTGAATTTGAGTAAATATAATATTGAATATGTTTTAACTAATAATAATTTGAAAACAATTAGAGTAAATAATTTCTTTTTACATAGTAAGTACAATCCTATTCAAGAAGCAAAAAGAATTGTAGAGAAAGAGTTCGAACCTAATTTCGTACATGTAGTTTTTGGGTATGGTTTAGGATATATTATTGATGAATTGAAAAATAAATTTAAAAAAAATGATAAGTTGATTGTTATTGATCCTTTATTTAAGGAGTTTAACGAAGAATTAATAGATCATAATATTGATTTTACACTTATTGAAGAGGTAAAAAGTGAAGTTATTGAAGATGTCATATCTTCTGAATTAGGTAATTTTAGTAAACGGGTAAAAGTAATATGTTCTCCGAATTATGATAAAATTTTAAAAGAAGAATATCTGATTGTTTTAGAAAGCATTAAAACAGTGCAAAGACTTCAGCAAGTTGGAGAAAATACGACACGCCAATTTTCCCTAGACTGGCAGGAGAATTATGTACATAATATTTTCCATTCATATATGAATTATTCATTAAAAGAATTAAAACAGGTTTATAACTGCCCAATTATCGTTATTTCAGGCGGTCCATCTTTAAAAAAGCAAATTAAAAAGTTGAAGGAAATAAAAGATAAAATTATTACAATTGCCTCTGGATCAACGATCAATTCTCTTTTGCATCATGGAATTGAACCTGATTATGTAGTTTCTATAGATGGAGGAATAGTCAATTATAATCAATTTAAGGAAATTAGCAATATAAAGTCACAATTGATATTTGGTTTTAGTAGTCATTATAAAATTCAAGAGATATTTCCAAACGCGAAATACGCACTTTTGGATGTTGGAGATAGTGAATTTCAAAATTATTTAAATAACAATTTTGGTATAGATGTGCCTCTTATTGCTGGCGGAGCATCTGTAGCAAATTTTGCTTTTACAGTAGCTTGTTATATGACGAGCGGTCCAATTGCAATTATAGGACAAGATTTGGCCTACACGGATAATAAATCTCATGAAGATAGTAATAAACACTATTTAGAAGTGGATGAAACATTCAAGAAGAGTCGTGGAATGTTTGAAATAAAAGGATACTATAATGATAATGTTTTAACTGACTATGCATTTTTACTTATGAAGAAGGATTTTGAAAGGCTCAATAGGCAAATTCAACATCCATCGCCTATTTTCAATTGTACAGAAGGGGGCGCTAAAATAGAAGGGATGGAACAAATCCCATTCACTGAGTTTTGCGATTCATTTATTAATGGAGAAACTAACATAAAGTTAAATAGTAAGTCTAAATCGCAATTAAAAGATAATGATTTCTTTATTGAAAAAATGCAAGCTGAAATAGAGATTTATAATAAGATTATAAGAGAGATTCAAATTGGTTTAGCTAAGTTAAATAGCAATAAATCGACTACAGTATTTGAAAAAAGTGTTTTACGTGAATTAGATAAAATAGATAAATCGATTAAAAAATATAAGACAAGGACCGCGATGAACCATATTTTTGATCCAATTACATTGGATGTCCTACGTAATTATGAACCAGTACCGAATGAAAGTGATCAAGCTGCTTTCGAGAGAGTATTTAATCAAAACAAAGAACTTTATTCAAGACTATTAGAGGCTTTTGAAGTTTCAAAAAAATATGTTTTAGATGTAATAAAAATACCAATAAAATAATGTGAGGTTACAAAGATGAATGAACTTTTAAACGATACAATTATAAGTTTTAATGAATATGTGGAGAGATTACCTGAAGGATGTATGGTGATTGCTAATAACCTTCGAGATGACCGTATTGCTGAAGCACTTAACCATATCCGAGATTTTTCAGAAGGTGCAGGCTGGATAGCGGAAGCAAGCAGGCTGTTGAGAGATAATAATGTAGCTATTACTTTCGATATAACAAAGATTGTAGATTATTTATCGGAAATTAATGATGGATTGTCAATTGGTGATTATAATTTGGTTGCAGATTTATTTGAGTATGAGATTGTTCCATTCTTTTCAGATATAGAATTAGGGGCTGCTAAAATCTAATGCAGTTTGAAAGAATAGAAGCGCGGGACGGAAATTCCACTTTAACTGTAAATAATATATTGCTTTATAGTAAGTATCGGCCAATTACAGATGCAGAAAAGTTCATTGAAAGCGAATATAATAGGGAATATAAAGGATACTTATTAATCGGATTAGGATTAGGCTACCATCTACATGCATTATTAAAACTAGTTAGTGATTCGAGGCCAATTTTTGTCTATGTTTTGAATAGTCAAGAAATAGACTTATATGAGTCTATTTACGGTAGTGGAAAATTGGCGAGTAATGTTACTATTACTACAGACTTTAGAAAAATTGCGATTCTAAATGATTATCAAATAATAATGCCACATGTTTGGCTTCAAGTAATGGATAAACAACATCCACTTTATTATTTGCTAATGGATATTAAAATGAAGCAGATGTCGTATAAACGCTTCTCATCAATGATGGAAATGAACTTTTATGAAAATATTCAGCAACGGATTTATTCGTTACCGCAATATCGAGAAAGTTTAGAGCAGAAAAATTTTTCTTGTCTAATTTCTAGTGGCCCTTCTTTAGACACTACTAAAAAGTGGTTGAAAGCTGTTAAAGGAAAGGCGTACCTATTATGTGTAGGATCTGCTTTGAAAGTGTTATTGGAAGAAGGAATTGTTCCAGATGGGGTCATTATATCGGATTGCCAACCAACAATTATCGAACAAATAAATGATTCTGGATATACTGGAGAGCTCTTCTTTTTAAGTACTGCAGATTTTAATACAGTAAGGTCCCATGAGGGAGATAAATATATATTATTACAAAAGGGATATGAACTAGCAGAACAATACGCTAAGAAAATGAATTATCCATTGTTAGAAACAGGTGGTTCGGTAGCTACTACTGGCTTTAGTTTGTTAGAGTATCTAGGATTTAATTCAATAGTATTGTTTGGTCAGGATTTGGGTTTTATTGATGAATATACACATGCCGCTAATTCTACTTCAGGAAGAAATCTATCAAAAGACGAGCAGTATATAGAAATAGAGTCCAACTCTGGAGCACCTATTAAAACATTACCAAATTTATATAGCTACTTAACATGGTTTAATCGAAATTGTGAAGAAAGTACATGTAATGTATATAATACAGCTAAAAATGGTGCGAAAATAGAAAGTGTTCAATTGATAGACGAAGAACAACTTTATGAACTTATTAAAAACTCATAGATTTATGAGTTTTTCTTTATGATTTTCTAAATTTGTCGATATATATCATAAGAAAACTTAAGAAAAAAATTGTTGAATTGATTTTTCTATTATAATTTTATTTGATATATGATCGCTTACATAAGATAGGAGTTTTATAATGATGTCGTTAGAAAATAAAACCGTGCTAGTAACAGGTGGTACAGGCTCTTTTGGTAAAAAATTCATTGGGAAAGCACTTACATTAGGTGTGAAAAAAGTTATTGTTTTTAGTCGTGATGAGCTAAAACAATATGAAATGAAGCAAGAGTTCCAGGATGAACGCATTCGCTTCTTTATTGGTGATGTACGTGATAAAGACCGTTTATATCGTGCTTTTGATGGTGTGGATATTGTGATCCACGCAGCTGCTATGAAGCATGTAGATGCATGTGAATATAACCCATTTGAGGCGGTAAAAACAAATATTCATGGGGCTCAAAATATCATTGAAGCTGCTATTGACCGTGGAGTAGAAAAGGTTATCGCGCTTTCAACAGATAAGGCATGCAGTCCTGTAAATTTATATGGTGCAACAAAACTAGCATCTGATAAATTATTCGTCGCGGCTAATGCGTATGTAGGCGAAAAGAAAACACGATTTGCAGTTGTACGCTATGGTAACGTAGTGGGAAGTCGTGGCAGCGTAGTACCATTCTTTAAGAAGATTAAAGACACAGGTAAATTACCTATTACAGATGAGCGTATGACACGTTTTTGGATTACCCTTGATCAGGGAGTGCAATTTGTATTAGATAATTTAGAGCGAATGTACGGTGGTGAAATCTTTGTACCAAAAATTCCGAGTATGAAAGTTACAGATTTAGCAAAAGCAATTGGTCCTGAATGTGAAATTGAGGTAATTGGTATACGTCCAGGTGAAAAATTACATGAAGCAATGATAATGGAAGATGATGCCCGTCATACATTAGAGTTTGATGATTACTACGTTATCCAACCGGAGCTTGCTTGGTTTACAAAAGAGCAATTAAAAGGTGGGAAAGCATTATCTGATGGATTTGCATATACAAGTGATAATAATACAGAATGGCTTACTATTGAACATCTTAGTGAAATGGTGAAGGACGTTTGAGTGAAGTAATAGTCTTCTTTAGGGTAGATGCTTCCCTAACGATAGGGATTGGACATGTAATGAGATGTCTTACTTTATCGGAAGAAATACAAAAAAGAGGCATAAAGGTAGTGTTTATTTGTGATGAATTAGAGGGCAATTCTATACAGTTAATAAAAGCTAGAGGGATTGAAGTTTTTACTGTAAAAGACAGTACTCTAACAAAAGACTACGAACAAACTAAAAAAGTACTTAATAATTACCCTAGTCAAAAAAAGGTTTTAGTAGTTGATAGTTATCTTCATGATATTCAATGGGAGACATTAATTAAGAGTCAAGTTGACCTACTAATTTGTATTGATGATAGCCCTAGATTGCATAATGTTGATATTCTAATAAATAATAATTATAAGGCTGAAATGATTAACTTTTATAAAGAAAACATGCTTAATACCAAAAAACTATTAGGCTGTTCCTACATATTAGTACGATCAGAGTTTATAAATTATAGAAAAAAGAATTATAAGGATGAATTCAAAGTACATGTTTTCTTTGGTGGTTCGGATTATAACAATTATACCTACTTGTACAGTGAAAAAATTCTCGAGTGTGATAAAAAAATTAAAGTACATGCAGTTGTAACTAATTCTTTTGCTTACGAGGATTTATTAGAAAAACTTGTAAATCTATATGGAAGCAGATTTGAGTATAGCGTCTCACCTGAAAGTATGGCAGAGATAATGTCCAATTGTAATGTTGCAATCGGTGCTCCTGGAACTACCACGTGGGAACGTATGGTGATGGGCTTACCTTGTGCTTATTTGGCAACAAATATTAATCAAATTCCTATCCTTGAAAAAATTCAAAGTGATAAGTTGGGTATTTTTTTAGGTGAAGCTAATGATGAGACATATTTTGAACAGATACAAAATTTTTTAAAATTTATAGAGAATAAAAGTTTGCAAAATGAAATAGAAAAAAACGGAAGAAAACTAATTGATGGACAAGGAAGCAAACGTATTACGGATATTATTATTAATACATTGCAAGGGAGTAAGTAATATGTGCGAAGTGAGTATTAGGAAACAAGATTCAAGTCATTATAATAATACTATTAACTGGTTGAATGATAAACAAATTCAAAGAAACTTCGGTATTACAAGAAAAGTTAATTTAGAAGGTCATATTAATTGGCTTAGCAAAAATCCTAATATTGAGTTTTTAAGTATACTATACAATGATCTTCACGTAGGGAATATTGTGTTAGATTTTAACGAGCTTCATGAATCTGTATTTTTACAAATATATATTGGAGATTCCCAGTGTCGAGGCAAAGGAATTGGAGCATCAGCAATGAAGCAAGCTTTAAATTATATATTTGTGGAAAAACAAAATCACCGTGTTCACTTAAAAGTATTTGAAGATAACGTTCCAGCGATTAATTTGTATGAAAAATTAGGATTTATAAAAGAAGGTATTGAAAGAGACTCCCATAAGATGAATGGAGTTTTTCGTAATCAGCTCTTGTATTCTATATTATGTGGTGAATGGAAGGTTGAATCGTAATGAAATGTGCAATTATGCAGCCGACATATTTACCATGGTTAGGTTATTTTAAAATGATGAATCAGGTAGATATATTCGTATTTCTAGATGATATTCAATTTGCTAAGAGGTCATGGCAACAACGAAACAAAATCGTACTTAATAATCAAGAGAAAATGTTAACAATACCTTGTATTACTAAAGGATTAAGGCATCAAAATATCAATGAAGTATGTGTAGATCAAAGTACCAATTGGAAATCACAACATCAAAAAACTATCGAGCAAGCCTATCGTCAATATCCTTATTTTCCAGAGTTACAAAGCATCCTTGCACTTTATAACAACCCAAGTGATAAACTTTCGGAATTTACTATAGCATTAATAAAAGAAACTGCTAAAAATGCTAATATAATGCCAAAATTTATTTTAAGTAGCGAGTTAGAAGCAACGGGTAGTAAGTCGGCATATTTGCTAAATATTTGCAATGAATTGGGTGCGACTGAATATGTTAGTGCAGCAGGCTCTAAAGAATATATTGAAGAGGAAGGTCTCTTTGCCCAATCAGATATATTAGTCTCATATGAACAAAGTAAACCTTTTATCTATACGCAATATGATAGTAAACCTGCAATCCCCTATCTATCTTCAATTGACTTTATTGCGAATCATGGTTTCTCTAAATTAAAGGAGGAGTTTTTATAATGAAAGTTAGATATTTAACGGATGCTTGTATAGTTATTGAATATGAAGGTAAAAAATTATTATGTGATCCATGGTTGAGTGAAAGTATTTGTTATGGAGGACTTTATCATTATCCACCAATAGATATAGATATCAATGATTATTTAGATGTAGATTGTATATATATTTCTCATATTCATGAAGATCATTTAGATACAGAAACATTACAATATTTTTCTAAAGAAATGCCAATTGTTATACATAGTTATGAAGAAAAACATGTTTATAATCGCTTGAAAAGTATGGGTTTTACTAATGTTTATGAACTTAAACATAAAACAAAATTTGAAATAGCTCCTAATTTTACAATTGAGATATTAGCAGCGGATAATTGCGATCCAGCTATTTGCTTTAAATTTTTTGGTTGTCAAGTATCACAACTTTATGAGCATTCATTACAAATTGATTCAATGGCAGTAATTCAAGGTGGTGACTATATTGTAGTCAACACGAACGATTGTCCTTATGAACTATCTCATACTATGAATCCATATATTTTAAAGCAATATCAAAAAGTAGATTTCCTCATGACAAGTTATAATGCAGCTAGTCCATACCCGCAGTCATTTGAGAACTTTACAGATGCTGAAAAAATTGTAGAGAAAGAAAAGATACGTCAAAAATGTTTAGATAGAGCTGTTAAATATTGCAAGGATTTACAACCTAAATATGTACTTCCTTTCGCTGCACAAATGGTGTTTGGTGGAGAAAATGTTGACTTAAATGCTTTTCGAGCAGTGACTCCATTGGAGAGTGTAAAATTAGATTTAGGTAGTAAATTGATTCAAGAAAATATTAATACAATTATTGTTCAACTGAACGCACAAGATTTTTTTGATTTATCTACAGGTAAAGAATCTGCCGACTTTAAGCCGTTGACTGAGGCAGAACGGCAAAATTACTATAATAATGTATTAAGAAAGAAAAAATATCTATTTCATGAGAAAGAATATTTTGTTCCCATTGAAGAAAGACACAACCTTATCAATGAATTGAAAATTGCTCAATCTCGAATGAACTATAAAATGAAAGAAGTCTATTATGATTTAAAGATAGATACAACTATATATATAGATGTAGGTCAGGAATATATATATGAAATACCTTTAGATGGTCGAGAGGTAAGAACGATTAACAGTGGTAATTTTAAGGAACCGTTTGTAAAACTAACATTAGAGTACTCATTATTAAAGATGATTTTGTACAGACAGGCACATTGGAATAATGCTGAATTGGGTGGGTTTATTACTTATTATAGAAAACCCAATACATTTGATCGAGCAGTCCATCATGTTATTTCTTATTTACATACCTAGGGAGGCGTTTTTGTTGAATTGTAATGGTGAAATTGTCATAAAGAAAGATAGCTATAATATTATTGAATGTAATCATTGTGGATTTAAACATGTTTATCCCTATCCGAATGCTCAATCTATAGCGAAACTATATACCGAAGAGTACTATGAAAAAGCGCAACCTGAATATATTAGAAAAGTTGAAGAAGATAAAGAGTGGTGGCTAGAGGTCTACCAAGAACGAATAAAACAAATATCTAAATATGTTGAAGAAAAACAGGATATAAACGTTTTAGATATTGGATCTGGACCAGGCTATTTTTTATTGGCTGCAAAATTAGAAGGATGGAATGAAACTGGTGTTGAACCTTCAATACAGGCATATACCTATAGTAAAAATCAGACATTAAATGTATATAATAAGTTTTTTTCGGAAGAAATTACTCAAAAGCTTCCTTTGTATGATGTCATTCATATGAACCACGTGTTGGAACATGTTCCACATCCGAATGAAATATTAAAACTAATCTGGAATCAATTAAAGCCCGGAGGTATTTTTTGTGTAGCTGTCCCTAATGATTTTAACCCGTTTCAAAATATATTAGTCCAAGATCAGAATTATCCTTCGTGGTGGGTTAGCCCATTAGAACATGTGAATTATTTTGGTTTTGAAAGTTTAACAAAGTTGTTGGAACAGAATGATTTCGAAGTTCTAGAGAAATATACTAGTTTTCCAATGGAACTCTTTTTACTCATGGGAGATAAATTTATTGATAATCCAGAATTAGGTAGAATGTGTCATAAGAAAAGAAAATCTTTAGAAATGAATTTATTTGAGAATGAAAATATCAATATTAAACAAAATTTATATAAATCTTTTGCGGAATCAGGTTTAGGACGAGATGTTATCCTTTTTGCTAGGAAGCCTAAGTTATGAAAATAATCACAATTATTCAAGCACGTATGGGTTCAACTCGCCTTCATGGAAAAGTGTTAAAACCTCTGGGTGACACGGATGTACTAACTTATGTTGTTGAGCGTTGCCGTAAAATTGAAGGTGTAGCTGAGGTAATTGTAGCAACATCTTCTCTTCCACAAGATGATGCTATTGCATCATGGTGTGAAGAGCATTGCGTAACGTATTATCGAGGTTCTGAGGAAGATGTACTGGACCGTTATGTGCAATGTGCTAAAATTTATAAACCAGACTATGTAATGCGAGTAACTTCAGATTGTCCTTTTGTTGATTATGAAATGGCAAGTGAAATGGTCGCATTAGCCAAGAGCACAAAAGTTGAAGTTATTAATATAGCGAAAGAATTGCCACGTGGGTTAGCTGTAGAAGTAATAAGTTATGATGCCCTCTGCCGTATACATAATATTAGTACAGAGCAGCGTCATCGTGAACATGTTACGTATTATGCATATGAGTTTAAAAATGAATTTAGTTATGGAAGCTATGAGCCACCATCTAACCGTCAATACCCACAATTTCGGATTACATTAGATACTGAAGAGGATTACAGTTTGTGCAATGCGATAACTAATCATTTTAATGACAAATATATTTCAAGTGCTGACGTTGTAGCATTCTTGAATACTAACCCTAATGTGGCGAAAATTAATGCACATATAGAACAAAAAGAAGTTAAATGATGTTTTAACTTCTTTCTTTTGAGATGGAGGAATAGCATGATTAAAATTGGAGACCGTGAAATAGGTCGTCATTCGAAGCCATTTATTATTGCAGAAATGTCAGGTAACCATAATCAATCATTGGAAAGAGCATTACATTTAGTAGAACTTGCTGCAGAAGCAGGTGTAGATGCATTAAAATTACAAACATATACACCAGATACAATTACATTAGATGTCCATACAGGTGAGTTTTTCATCCAAGAAGACGGGAATCTTTGGAAAGGTAATTCTTTATATAACTTATATAAAGAGGCGTATACACCTTGGGAATGGCATAAGGAGATTTTTGCAAAAGCGCAAGAACTTGGACTCCTTGCTTTTAGTTCGCCATTTGATGAAACTGCAGTAGATTTTCTGGAAACATTGAATGTACCAGCTTATAAAATTGCTTCATTTGAAAATGTAGATATTCCTTTAATTAGAAAAGTAGCGCGAACAGGTAAACCTATGATTATTTCTACAGGTATGGCGACAGCTGCTGAACTCGATGAGGCGGTTCGTGCTGCTCGTGAAGAAGGCAACGATCAAATCATATTACTGAAGTGCACTAGTACATATCCTGCTACACCTGCCAATTCGAACTTAGTTACAATACCGCATTTGAGAGAAATGTTTAATACAGAAATAGGGTTATCAGATCATACTATGGGGGTTGGTGTATCGGTTACCGCAATTGCACTAGGAGCAACGGTAATTGAAAAGCATTTTACAACATCTCGTGCTGAAGGTGGGGTCGATTCTGCCTTTTCAATGGAACCACATGAATTAAAAATGTTAGTAGAAGAAACAGAGCGTGCATGGCAAAGTTTAGGAAATGTGAGCTATGGACCAACAAATGCGGAAAAGGAATCAGCAAAATTCCGACGTTCTTTATATATTGGTGAAGATTTAAAAGCTGGTGATATTTTAACTGAACAAAATGTTCGCAACGTTCGACCAGGACTTGGTTTGCCAACGAAGTATTATGATTTAGTAATTGGTAAAGCAATTAAGCAAGACGTCAAAAAAGGAACACCATTAAGTTGGGAGTTATTACTATGAGTGATTCACCTCGATTTATCTCATACGGAAGTCAAAGTATAGATGAAGATGATATTCAAGCCGTTATAGAAACATTGCGTTCGCCTAACTTAACACAAGGGCCAAAAATTGCACAGTTTGAGCAAGTTGTGGCAGATTATGTTGGATCGAAATATGCAGTAGCATTTTGTAATGGAACAGCAGCTTTACATGGTGCTTGTTACGCAGCTGGAATTGGTGAGGGGGATGAGGTAATTACTTCTCCAATTACTTTTGCTGCAAGTGCAAACAGTGTGCGCTATGTTGGTGGAACAGTTGTTTTTGCGGACATTGATGAACATACTTATAATATTAATCCTGAACAAATCCGATCAAAGATTACATCAAAAACAAAGGCAATTATTCCAGTAGATTTTACTGGTCAACCTGTCGATATAGATGCAATTATGGATATCGCTAGGGAGAATAAACTCGTCGTTATCGAAGATGGTGCTCATTCTTTTGGAGCTAGCTATAAAGGGCGTAAAATTGGAACACAGGCGGATATGACGATGTTTAGTTTTCACCCTGTAAAGCCTGTAACAACAGCAGAAGGTGGCGTAATAGTTACAAATAACGAAAGTTATTATAAAAAATTATTAAAGTTTCGAAGCCATGGAATCGAGCCAACAGTTTATGCTAAAGAGCAAGGTGACTGGTATTATGAAATGACAGATTTAGGTTATAATTATCGGATGACAGATTTACAGGCAGCCCTCGGTGTATCACAAATGAAAAAACTTGATCACTTTATTAAACGGAGACAAGAAATTGCAGAAAAGTACAATGAAGCCTTGAAACATGTTCCTGGAATTACAATACCAAAGCTATTAGATGAAACTGAATCTGGCTGGCATTTGTATATGATTCTATTAGATGAAGCAAATCGTAAACAAGTATTTAATGCTATGCGCGCTGCAAATATTGGTGTTCATGTACATTATATACCTGTTTATTGGCATCCATATTATCAAAACCTTGGTTATGAGCGGGGACTATGTCCAGTGGCGGAGGAATGGTATGAAAAAGCATTAACATTGCCAATACATCCGCGTTTAACTGATGATGAGATTAATTATATTGTGCAAAAATTAAAAGAACAGGTTTCATTATAAGTGCTCTTTATTTCATATTTAAAAAGCTTAAAAGAAAAAAAGCATATTTCTCACTAATTTTAAAAATTATTGAAAAAATAATTTAAAATGATTAATTTCAAAAAGGATGTAGAAAATGAGACCTATTTTAGTCCCTGAATATTTACAAGATTTTAGTTGCATAGGTAGTGCTTGTGAAGATACATGTTGTGCTGGTTGGAATATTGTGGTTGAAAAGAAAACTTATCAAGCGTATCGAAAAGTACGTCAGCCTGAAATGTCAGATAAACTATTAAAATATGTGAAACGAAATCGTAAAGAATATGATGATTCAAATTATGCAAAGTTTATCTTAGACGATAATAAAAAGTGCCATATGATGTTAGATGATGGGTTATGTAGTATTCATAAAGATTTAGGAGAAGAATTTTTATGTAATACATGTGCCATTTATCCACGACATCTTACACGAGTTGGTCATGTAACAGAAAAAAGCTTAACATTATCCTGCCCAGAGGCAGCAAGAGTAGTATTATTGCGTAAAGAAGGTATAGGTTTTATTGAAGCAGAAGAATCAAAAAATACGCGTGGATTAATGAATAGGGAGTTATTATTAGATAAGCATCCTCATTTTTGGGATTTGCGAGTTTTTTCAATTCAACTTCTTCAAAGTAGACAACAACCAATTGAAATTCGACTTATTATTTTAGGGCTATTTATTCAAAAAATTGAACAATTAAAGCCAAGTGAGTTAGAACAACAGTTACCACTAATCATGCAGGATTATCTAAACCGCTTAAATAATGCTGATTTTATTATGTCATTAGAAAATATTGAGGGAGACATAAAATTCCATTTGAATTTAGCTCGTGCATTAATTCATTTTCGTATAACCGGTGATACTACTTCGGAAAAATATGTTGCCATTCTTCAACAATTAATAGAGGGATTAGCATTTGAGGAAGATGAGGAAAATGAAGTGGTTGACATAGATACAACTATCGCTAACTATCGAGATTCCTACAATAATATATATGAACCGTTTATGAAGGAACATGAATATATGTTAGAAAATTATTTAGTGAATTATGTATTTAAAAATTTATTTCCTTATGATTATCAGTCTTTATTCGAAAGTTATATGATGTTAGTTGTCAATTTTACACTAATTAAATTGCATTTAGTTGGTATAGCATCAAAACAAAAACAATTAACTCAAGAAATGTTTATTGAATGTGTGCAACAACTAGCAAAAGTTATTGAACATAATATCTCTTACCTTAAAGGTGTACGTGAGGGAATGGAAAATTTGGGTTATACGTCCATGGGGCATATGTTTATGATGATTAAGAAATAAATTAAATAGAAAAATTTTTAAACATAAATATTTCGGAAAACCTCTAGTTCAGAAAATCATTTTCTGAGTTAGAGGTTTTTGTACATAGAAAGTTGTTTGTTGTAAAAAGGTGAAACATTCCTAAAAACTTCCGATACTAAGTATAAGTATAAGAAATGTTTAGGAGGTTACATATTATGCGTATTGCAGCTCAAAGTCAATCTACAGATGTAGGAACTGCAACGTCATCGACATTTTCTAAGAAAGCAAGTTTAGAGGAAACTGCGGTGACTACTAGTAAGTCTCAGTTAGTAACGCAAATGCAAGGAGAAAAAATATCAACAGCTGAGGGGCAAGAAATATCTAAAGAGAAGCTGCAAAGCGTGGTAGACACAGTAAATGAGTTTTTACAAATTAATCATAACGCTTCTAAGTTTGTATTACATGACGGGCTAGACCGTTATTTCGTACAGGTTGTTGATACCCAAACAGAAGAAGTCGTAAAAGAAATTCCACCTAAAAAACTTTTAGATGCATTTTATGAGATGCAAAAGCTATTAGGAATGATTGTAGACGAAAAAATATAAGAAAATGTAGGAGGAAATATAATGGTAAATAGAGTCGGCGGATTAGCATCAGGAATGGATATAGATGCATTAGTAAAAAAATTAATGACTGCGGAAAAAGTGCCTTTAAATAAGCTATACCAAAAGAAACAAACATATGAATGGCAACGTGACGCATATCGAAGTGTTAATACAAAATTAAAAACATTTGATACTTATATTGCAGATAATTTAGTGTTAAAAAGTTTCCTTTCTAAAACAGCAGCAAGCTCAAATTCTAATTTAGTATCTGCTACTGCAACAGGGAGCGCTTCGGGAACACTTTCCATTGAAGGTGTTTCACAATTAGCTGCTGCAGCTCGTAAAGTTGGTGATCAAGTAAATGCTGTTGGTACAACGAAAATGTCTGATTTAGGGGCAACAGGAACGATTGAATTTAAAGCGATTCAAAGTAACGGTCAATTAGCAAGTGAAGCTACAAAAATTGACATTACTTCTGATATGACTGTAAATCAGTTTATTAATAAAGTGAACACTAGTAATGCGGGAATTAGCGCGGTTTTTGAAAATGGTCGATTCTCCTTTACTGCCAAAAACACTGGAGATGTTAAAGGCGGAGAGGAAATCCAAGTTACAGGTGGAGTAGACATTTTCAACAAGTTAGGATTTGCTGATCCTAGTAAAGTTCAAACTACAGAAGGTAAAAATGCTATTTTTACTGTTAATGGCATTGCAACAGAAAGAACAACAAATACGTTTACGATTTCTGGTTATAATGTAACTTTAAAAGATACATTCAACGGTGTTCAAACAATTGCAGATAAATATAAAGCTGCTTTGGAAGAATTTAAAAATGCTACTACTAATTTAGCAAATAAACAGGCAAATCTTAATACAAAACAATCAGCTTATGGTGCAAGTGATGTTAATAGCTACACAGCGAACCATGATGCTGCATATAAAGCTGCATTTGGCAGTTCTGCTTTATCATTTACACAACAACAACAATATAACAAAATCGGAACAGCTACTTTAAAAAATCTATCCAATGAGGAAATAGATTTTATTAAGAGTTATTCATCAGTACAAGATATCAAAGATAATATTGATGGAAGCCCTTTAAGTGATGAAAGCAAAGCAAAGTTAAAGGCTTTTGATGACAAAACACTAGATGTTTTATTTTCAAATAAAGATCAATTAACAGATTTTAAAACTCAGGCTGATTACACAACTTATGGTGCAAAATTAAAAGATTTTGATCAAAATGCCATTGATGCACTAAAACGCTTCCCATATGATAGTAATGATTCAATTGAAAAAATTCATAAAGATATTGACGATAATACAGAGTTTTCACAAGAAGTAAAGGATGCATTAAAATCATTAAGTAAAGATGAGTTAACTAATTTAATTAGTAAGGATAAAGCAACTTTAGAAAGTTATTCTGCAAAAGCTAAAGCTGATGATTTAAAACAAAAATATAGCCAATTCGGTGATGCAGGGTTAAAAGGTTTGCAAAATGGTACTATAAAAGAAGAGAATTTATCAGATGACCAAAAAAAGATTTGGAATGAGTTAACAGCTGATCAAAAAAGTAAATTTTACGCGCTAGCGGATCAAAATATCCTGCGAACAGAATACTTAACTGCTGATGCTGAAGAAAAAGCAGCCGTTACACGGTTAAATGAAGCTACTAGTACGCAAAATGCGGCAAAAGCAGATGCTGATGCAGCCGGTATTTTAAAACCTGATGGCAGTATAGATGATACGAAAGTAAATGCCGCACCACAAGCACAAGCAGTGACGATGACATCAACAACAAATGTTGACGATATAATGGCCAAAATTAAAGAATTCGTTACTACTTATAACGGTTTAATAAAAGATTTTACCGATCAAACGAAAGAAACAAAGTATCGTGATTATACGCCATTAACTAGTGAACAAAAAGAAGAGATGTCCGAAAGTGAAATCAAACTTTGGGAAGAAAAAGCAAAGAGCGGTTTACTTCGAGGAGATACTCTTATTCGTGAAGGACTTTCAAGTATGCGCTCATTAGTATATCAATCTAATTCAGGTATTGATTCTAAATATAATACGTTATTTAGTATTGGAATTACGACAACTAAAAACTATAACGATGGCGGTACATTAGAAATTGATGAAACAAAATTAAGAAAAGCATTAGAAGAAGATCCAGATGCAGTAGAAAAACTATTTAAAAATAGCGAAGGCAAAAAAGAAGATGTAGTAGATGGTAAAACAGTCGATACACGTGGTTATATAGACAAATTACGTGAATCGATGAAATCTTTAGAAGTTAATATTGAGAAAAAAGCTGGTCGTTCTACAATGACGGACGCTCAATATGCAATTGGGAAAAATCTAATGGATACAGAAAGTCGAATTACTACTTGGAAGAGTAAACTAGAGAATATTGAAGCTCGTTACTGGAAACAATTCACGGCAATGGAACAAGCAATTAATAAAGCAAATTCACAATCAAGTATGTTCTCACAAGGTTCTTAATAAGGTTTTACTGAAGCAAGGTAGGGGAAGTTTATGCAACAAATAAATCAACTATTGCAGGCGTCTGCGAATCTCTATAAATTATTAGGAGATATCCCAAAAGGGGAAGATCGTGATGACTATGTGGTTACGATTAATAGTATGTTAGACAAACGTGGAACGATTATCAATAGTTTGAAACAAGAGGGTTTTCATTATGATGAACAAGATCGTGTTCATCGTACCTTGCTTGAATTAGATAATGGAATTAAAGAACGATTGGCTGCTGTAATGAGCGCAGTAAAGCAAGATATGGCAAACCTTCAAAAAACGAAAAAAAGTGAAGCGCAATATTTTAATCCATATGGCAATGTCCGTGTTATGGACGGTATGTATTACGATAAGAAAAATTAATTTCTCTATTAGCTTTTCTTCATTTAATGGTTTAAAATAGTAAATAAGTAACATCTAAAAGGAGTTGTCCTTTATTGGCAGCAAATTTAACAGCACAAAACGCGTACAAACAAAATAGTGTCACAACTGCTTCACCTGGTGAGCTAACATTGATGCTTTATAATGGATGCTTAAAGTTTTTAAATAAAGCTAAACTTGCGATTCAAGAGAAAAATATTCAAGAAAAGAATACAAATTTGATAAAAGCACAAGCAATTATTAGTGAGTTTATGGCGACACTTAATATGGACATTGAAGTGTCGAAAAATATGTTAGCACTTTATGAATATATGAATCGTCGTTTAGTAGAAGCAAATATCCAAAATGATGTTAGTATCATCGAAGAAGTTGAAGGGTTAGTGACGGAATTTCGGGATACTTGGAAAGAAGTTATTCGCATTAATCGACAACAACAGTTCGGTAATGGGAATAATGGACAGGTGTAATACAAAATTAGAGACCATCGTTTGATGATGGTCTCTTTTATTTATCATAAATATAAAGTTATTAAGATTATATAAAAATCGATAAGAGAAACTGTACATATAGTCTTAAATTAGGTCATGAAATGGACAAATATGTTACTAATTCCCTCTAGATGGAAATCGTGCATTCGTGTCATAATCAAGCTAACTATATGTTTGAAAAGTATTGGGGTGGGGAATATGATATTTAAGCGTCAAGAAGGCTTTCGATTTAAATTTGATGAGCCTGTACAAATGACTTTCGCCATATATGAAAATGGCAAAGTGAATCATGCACAAACTGCGATGGCTGATTTATTGGATATTAGTCCGCGGGGATTAAAAATGTTTACCGAGGTTGATTTAGGGTTTCATCCTGCTCCTCTTGATTTGCGTTTTGTGCTGGATACGAGAGAAATTCGCGTATATGGTGAGGTCATTTGGAGCCGTCCATTTGCTAATGGCAAACAATACGGTGTGTATTTCAATAATCAGGGCGCTATTGAGGATTTGATTGTTGACGAATTGAAAATGCGTCGTAAAAAAGAAACCGCTGAAGCAAAGCAAAAAAAAATTAATTCTTAATATTTTATTAAAAAAAGAATTATTTTAGAGGAATTTCACACACTTGTGTAGAAATAGAATGTATAGCAGTCATAAAGGAGGAGTTTACATGTTAAACTTTAACATTCGTGGTGAAAATATTGAGGTAACTCCAGCTATTCGAGAGTATGTTGAAAATAAAATCGAAAAAGTTGAACGTTATTTTAACGAAGATGTTAACGCCAATGCTAACGTAAATTTAAAGGTTTATAATGACAAGCAAACAAAAGTGGAAGTTACGATTCCTATGAAGAACTTAACACTTCGTGCAGAAGAACGTCATAACGATATGTATGCTGCCATCGATTTAATTGTTGATAAATTAGAGCGACAAATTCGCAAGCATAAAACAAAAGTAAACCGTAAATTCCGTGAGCGTGAAGGTGCAGGACTTTATTTTGCTATAACACAGGCTGCAGCTGATACTGCAACAGAGGAAGACGAATACTCTATTGTACGTACTAAACAATTTGATTTAAAACCAATGGATCATGAAGAAGCGGTTTTACAGATGAATATGCTAGGCCATGATTTCTACATCTTCACTGATGCTGAATCTAACGGTACAAACATCGTTTACAAACGTAAAGATGGCAAATACGGCTTAATTGAAACAACTTAACGAACTGTCAAAGAACCCTCTGTTTTGAGGGTTCTTTTTTTTACTTGAGGGTAGTTTGTTCTTAATAGGTATAAACTGCAATTCTCAACCATTGCCGACCACGTGAAGATGTTTTGCTTTTCTATAGAAGGAAGTGATTCATAGGTACCCTTAAATGGCTGTGTGATTTGCTGGCATATATAATGGGAAAGTTATTTTATATTTTTTGTTGACTAAACTATAATCAGCATGATATTATTTAATCCTGTCGTAAAACACCAATTATATTAATAAATATTAATTTAATAATGTGTTGACAGACAAAAGCTTATTATGATATATTGTAATTCCTGTCACTTCGACAGAGAAAAACAACTTAAAAAAAGTTGTTGACAAACATAATGGTATTTTGATATAATATTATTACTGTCGCTGAAACACAGCGCAATATGAACCTTGAAAACTGAACAAGCAAAACGTAATCAATATAGTTTCTGAGCTAACTTACGTTAGTAAACGAAACAAAATTTTGGACATCAAAATTGATGCCAGCAAAACAATTTGAGCTAATCAAATTTCTTTTATGGAGAGTTTGATCCTGGCTCAGGACGAACGCTGGCGGCGTGCCTAATACAT